>Ga0193962_1000111_pt1 | contig 36796 bp, 32 predicted proteins | sample FB_5_MG_FD_140335 | JGI IMG/M metagenome (GOLD analysis project Ga0193962, IMG submission 140335) | Microbial mat bacterial communities from the Broadkill River, Lewes, Delaware, United States - FB_5_MG | ecosystem: Environmental > Aquatic > Freshwater > River > Microbial mats | place: USA... | reverse complement strand
ACAATGCATACAAGCTATTGACAACGAATATTCTAGGCCTTCTATACCTTCATTCATTGTTATTACTTTTCTTCTATTTATTCCTGCTGGTAGTTCATGCGCTTCTGCACAAGCTACTGAACAAGCAAAACATTCAATACAACGATCTTCATCACAATAAAATTTTAATCTAGCGTTTTCACTATTACTCATTACTCATCCTTTCCTAAGCTTTTTCTATTCGACATAGACCAGCATTAAACTCAGGAATCTGAGTAATAATATCAAAACCATAGTTCGTAATTGTATTTGAACTCTCACCTGTTATATAAGGTTTTGTTCCCTCTGGATAATTCATACTTAAATCTACACCTTGCATAACACCGGCAAAATTGTAAGGTAAAGCAATTCTATCAGGAGTTACACTATGAGAATAAATAGCTTTTACTTTAATCTTAGTTCCTTGAGGTGCATGTAACCACATATCCTCACCATCTCTTAAGCCATAATCAGCAGCTAAATCTGGATTGATATGTGCAAACATTTCAGGCGTAATTTGTGATAAATATTTACTTGTACGCTCTAACATCCCTGCCCCACTTAAGTTTACAACTCTCATTGTAACAAGCATTGTAGGGAAATCTTTTGACCAATCTTGTGCATTTTGTTCTGATTTAAATCTAACATCCACTCTAAAGTTATTTGTTTGATCCTCATAAGTAGGATATTTTACAACTAAATCTTGTCTTGGAGAATGAATTGGTTCTCTGTGCATTGGTATTTTATCAGGGAAAGTCCATACTTTCGCTCTAGCTCTTGCATTTCCATATGGAGCTACTCCTGCTTCTCTACATTTTGCTTGAATAATTCCTGAAAAATCCATTTTCCAGTTTGATCCAATTTTATTTTTTTCATCTTCTGTTAATGTAATTCCAAGAACTTTTTCAATATTCTCTTTTGTAATTTCAGGATAACCGCCTTTGATTTTTGAACCTTTTATAGTTACATCATCCGAAGCTAATAAATCATTTCCTTCATGTTCTAATCCAAATCTATTTCTAAATCCCATACCACCTTCATTTACAGGTGTATCCACGTCATATAAAATTGGACTTCCTGGATGTTTAGTATCCCATGAAGGCCAAGGTAATCCATAATATTGATCTTTTACAGGTCCTCTTCCTTTTAAAGTTAAAGGATCAAATAGATGCCAATATTTTTGATGTTCTCTTAGTCTTTTTGCAGTCCAGCCACCTAGACCAATTGTTTTAACAATTCTTGCAATTTCATTTAAAGCATCATCTGCAAAATAGAAATCTTCTTTTACTATTTTTGGTACTCCATCTACAATATCCATTTTCATAGCTCTTGTATATTCATCATAAAAACCAAATTTTTTAGCAAATTCAAACATTACTTCATGGTCAGTTTTTGATTCATATAAAGGATCAACAACTTTATCTCTCCACTGTGCTGTTCTATTAGTTGCAGTTACAACACCTTCTGTTTCAAACTGTGTTCCTACAGGTAAAATATAAATATCATCAGTTTTATTTGTAATAATTGCTGCTTCATTTACAAAAGGTTCAGCAATAACTAATAAATCTAATTTATTTAAGGCTTCTTGTACTTTTACAGTTTGTGCCATAGAAGTAATACCAGTTCCTTGAACCCATAATGCTCTTATTGGAGAAGAAGAGTATGTTTTTTCTTCTTGTAATACACCTTGCCACCATTTAGCTAAAGAGAAACCTTTTTCATTCATCCATTTTGGTTCGTGGAATCTTCCTTTTAACCATTCGTAATCTACACCCCAACCTTTAGCATAATACTTCCATGAAGCATCACTTAAGCCATAGTATCCAGGTAGACTATCTGCTAAACAACACATATCAGTTGAACCTTGAACATTATCATGACCTCTAATAATATTACATCCACCACCTTTTTGACCCATATTTCCAAGTACTAATTGTAAAATAGGTAAGATTCTTGTGTTTGATGTTCCTGTACTATGTTGTGTAATTCCTAAAGCCCATACTACTGTAGCGGGTTTCGTTTTTGCCATTAATCTTGCAATTTGAATAATTTGTTCTGCTGGAATTCCTGTAACATTTGAAGTTTCTTCAGGAGTCCACTTTTTAGCTTCTTCCATCACATCTTCAATTCCATAAACTCTTTCTTTTATAAAACTTTTATCTTCCCAACCATTTTTAAAAATCAGGTGTAAAAGTCCATAAATAAATGCAACATCTGTACCTGTTCTAATTCTTAAATAATGATCTGCTTTAGCAGCACTTTTTGTAAAAACTGGATCAATAACAATTAGTTTTGCATTATTTCTATCTTTTGCTTGTAAGAAATGTTTAAAACCAATTGGATTTGCAACTGCTGAGTTTGCTCCAATCATAAAAATAGCTTTTGAGTTTTCGACCACATCACCAAAGTGATTTGTCATAGCGCCATAACCCCATGTATTCGCCACACCGGCGACTGTTGCACTATGTCAAATTCTTGCTACGTGATCTATATTATTAGTTCCCCATAAAGCTGCGAATTTTCTAAAATAAAAAGCTTGTTGTAAATTAAATTTTGCTGAACCTAAGAACATTGAAACATCAGGACCATTTTCAGCTCTAAGTTTTAACATTTTTTCTGAAATTTCATTTATTGCTGTTTCCCATGAAATTCTTTGCCATTTACCAGCAACTTTTTTCATTGGATGTTTAACTCTTTGTTTACTTTTAACTAAGTCAATTTGGTCAATACCTTTACAGCAATGACTTCCTTCACTAATTGGATGATCTTGAGCAACATCTTGTCTTACCCAAACACCATTTTGTACTTCTGCAACAATTCCACAGCCAGCGGAACATATACTACATATTGTTTTAACCATCTTCGATTTTGGAAATGGATTTTTTATTTCTTCTTCTGTAGCAGGTCGAATAGAATCATCAGATGCAAATGCATTTGTAACTCCAAGTCCCGCTCCAACAGTAGCTAATTTTAAAAAATTTCTTCTTCCAATTTTTAAAGATAAGTTATCAAGTATATTTTTACCCATTTTGTAACTTCCTCTTTTAAATATTTTTTAATTAATAACTTGCTTTATAAAAAGCGTCCCAATTCTTTGTTTCTTTATAAAGAATTTCTTTTTTCTTAGACTTACCTATAACAACGCCATTTGAACTAGACTTGTTACTACTTTTACTATTGTAAACAGCAGCTGTTGCAGTTGAGGCTACAACAAGAGCACTAGTACTAAGAGCTTTTTTGACAAACTCACGTCGTTTATTTTCCATCATTCTTCTCCTTGAAATATTTTCTCTAATTAAAGAGATGAGTCAAAAAACTTTATTTTTTCACTTATCTTTTTTCAAAGAATCAAAATATGCAAAATTTGCATATTTTGATTCTTGTTAAAAGAAAAAAACTATATATACTTTAAGTTAAATATGCAAAATATGCATATTTAAGAACAAATAAAAAGAACTATTTTATAATGAAGTAACTTCACTAAGATTTCTTTTTGCTCTTTTAACTGCATCTTTCTTTTTAACTTTTGTATTTGGTCTAATTGTTTCTTTAATCTCTTTTTCTACTGGTGTAGTTAAACTATAATAATGTCTCTCAAATTCCATAAATATTTTTAATAATAGTGCTAAATTTTTATAAAAATCTGCATTTTCATGATTATATAAATTTGTAAGGAAAGGATCAATTGTTTCATTTAATATATTTGCAAATACTTTTTTTGCTAACTCTTCTGAATTTTCTGATTTTTCATTATTATCAAGAGAATTTTCTAGTAATTTATGAATAAAAGTTAAGATAAAACCAATATTATCTTCGGCCTCTTTATAAACTGATTCATCACGTCTAAAAGTAGATTCAGAAATATAACTTAACATTTCAATCTTTTTTTTACCATCATCTCTTGCTTCATCATAAAATGAAGCACTAACAGGAATATAAGTTGTACTTGGACTAAAAAATACAAGATTTGATTCTGCTTGAAGACCTTTAAAACTCTCTTTTTCAAGAAAATTTTTCATTTCAAGTAAAGCTTTTTCACTATGTGTTTCTAATGGATTTTCATTTAAAAAATCAATTGTGTTTTTTATATTTTCATAATTTTTGTCTGTTTCTAAAAAAGACAAAACAGCAGAGAATAGTCCATAATAGACTACTCTTGCTTTGTTCATATTATTTTGACTCATATAGATACACCTTCTTTATTATTATAATTTTCTGGATTTTCCATATAACTTTTCATCATAATTTTTGGTTTACATGATTCACAACAGTAAAGAGTTCTCTCTTTTATTGGATCTGATTTAAATATTGGTGCCATTAAAGCTGCTATTTTTTCAACTGCTTTTTTTGTTGCAAACTCTTTTCCACACTCAATACAAGCAAATAGTTCATCTTTTGCTAAAATCTCTTCTTTAAACCAAGTTGGAGTTAATTTAATTACATCTTGCTCGATTGTTAAACAATCTTTTTCAGGACATGAAACTTCACAATATCCACAAGATGTACATAAAGAAGGGTTTAATCTTAAAGTATTATCACTAGTATCTGCAATAAGCGCATTTACATTACAAGCTCCAACACAAGCTAAACATAAAGTACAATTTGATTCATTTACTTTTACATGACCATAATGTACATTTTCACCTGTTTTAACAACACCTAAATCATCTTTTCCTACAATTTTTGATAATCTAATTGCGAAAAGTTCTCTTTTTCTCATTTCCATATCATTTAGTTTATATTTTGAATTTTCAATAAACTCTACATTTTCTAAAGCTTTTACTAACTCTTCTTCATTCATAGCTAATAAAATTGCATCTTTTTGATATTTAGCTTGATATGTTTGATTTAAAATTGAAATACAATCTTTAGTTCCTTTTGATAAAAAGTCAGTATAAAAAACTACTTGAGAACCCGATTCTTGTAAGATTGTTAAAAGTGTTGCTTCATGTAAAAATTTCTCTCCTTCTATTTTAAAAGGAAGGACATTTTCTTTTAATTCTACTTTTATAGAAGGAATATTCATTTTGTGTGGAATAATTAAAGGAATATGATCTTCATAAAATTTACTCATTTGTGAAATAGATTCTCTATTTGAAGGAGTATATTCTATTGCTCCTGAAGGACAAACAGAAACACATCCACCACATCCGTGACAATCTATTTGAGAAAACTCAAGATGTTTTTCTTCATCATTTTTTACAATAGCAACTGTAGGACAAACATCTGCACATTTTCCACAAATTTCTTCTCTTCTTTCATGGTATTGACAAATTGTTTTATCATAAGTTGTAAATTTTTTATATTCAAAATTTGAAATATTTTGTCTAACAGTTGCTAGTACATCATTAATTGAAGATTTTAAAGGATCAAAACAACCACTTTGTTTCATTCCTAATTCTTTTTCATCAAACCAAATTATTTGATCTACATTTAATTTAATATCTTCAGTATCATCTTTAACAGTAACTGTTAAATTACCTATATGACCCTCAACATTTACGATTATTTCTTCACTAATATGAAATAAATCAAATTCATCTTCAACAATTGATTTTAAAATTTCATTTTTCCATTCTTTTTCACAAACAAGTAAAACCTTGTTTGAAACTTCTTCTGTGTAAGTCATATCTTGAGCTAAATCAAATCTAGTTTCATTTACTTTGTAAAGCTTCTCAATATTCTTAATTTTTGCTGCAATTGAATCTTTTGAATTTTTTATATAAAAATCAATTTCATCGGCAACAAGCTCCGTGTTGAACATATTTGTATTTGAAACAATAAAATCAGAATCTTTATAATCTGTAATTTTGTCAGTAACTAAAATATTTTCTGAAAGTGGGAAATCTATCCCTTCTTCGTTGTAATATATAAACTCTTGCATTATTTGTACCTTTTGGTAAAAAATCTTTTACCAATTTTAGTTATATTAAACTTTAATTGTTCTTAAAAGGTTAAATAAATTTTACTATAAATAGCTAATTTATATCTTTTGGTTAAATTTAAGTTACCAATTATGATATAATTCATTTTTAAGGGGAATATTTGCTTAAATATATTATTGCTTATTTAATAAGTCTTAGTCTTTTTTTTCTTTTATTAAAAGATAGAATATACACAGAAGATACCATAGTTCTTGGAGCATCATTACCTAAAACTGGGATAATGAAAGAATGGGGCAGAAGTGTTGAAATTGGAACAAATGCTTATTTTAAATATGTAAATGAAAAAGGTCTATTATCTGATAAAAGAAAAATAAAACTTATTACACTTGATGATAAATATGAACCTGAATTAACCCATGAAAATACAAAAAAATTTCTTGAGAGAAAAGATATTTTCTCTTTATATGGATATGTAGGAACTCCAACTGTAAAATATATATTGCCACTTTTAGAAAAAAATGATATTCCTTTTATTGCTCCATTTTCAGGAGCATCTTTTTTAAGATATAACAATAATGAAAACTTTGTAAACTTTAGAAGTTCATATAAAGAAGAAATTGAAAAAATTGTTGATTATTTGTACTTCAAAAAAAACATTAGAAACTTTGCAGTTTTTTATCAAAATGATCAATATGGAGAAGAAGGATATATCTCATTAATTCAAGCTTTAGAAAAAAAGAACTTAAAACTACAAGCAGAAGGTACATATAAAAGAAATACTCTTTCTATAAAACATGCTTTTAGTGAGCTAGCTCAATTTCAACCCGAAGCTTTGATTATGATAGGCGCTTATAATGCTAATGCTTTATTTATAAAAAAAGCAAAAGCAAATGAAAAACTAAAAGATACAATCTTTTGTACTATTTCATTTAGTAATGCTGATGTGATGATTAAAAGTTTAGATTTTAATACAAAAAATCTTATATTTTCAGAAATTGTTCCAAATTATGAAAATTCTAAAATTGACATTATAAAAGAATATAAATACTTAATGAGAAGATATTATCCCAAAGAACCTCTTGGCTTTATCTCTTTAGAATCATTTCTTGCTGCTAAAACTGTTGTGGAAGCTATTAATAATATAAAAGGATTTTTAACACAAAAAAAATTTCTAGATGAATTAAGACAAATTCCAAAGGATACGTTAAAAGGACTAGAAATTGAATATAAAAATACACAGCTTTTAAATGAAGTATATTTATTCAAACATGAAAATTCAGATTTTGTAGAGATTCATGATTAAAAAAGATAATAAATTAAAAAGAGTACTCTCTTATTTAAATAGCCTGCCTTTTTCTTATAAATCATCATTTCTTTTATTTATAATCACAGGTGGTATGTTTATAATTATTGTTTTATCTCAAATCTCAATTTATACTTTAAAAAATGATTTTGATATATTATTTGAAAAAAGAACTAAACCTATTATCCAACTTGAAAATATTAAAGATATTTATAAAATCAATATTTACGATACTTTTTATGATATTCAACAAAAAAATATAGATATACAACAATCAAAAGAAATTATCTCTTTAGGTCAACAACTTATAAATAAAAGTTGGAAAAATTATAAAGAAGTTACACTTGGAAAAGAGTTTGAAAAATCATATGTCACTAGATTGATTAATAATTATTTTAATGTAAAAAAATCTTATAGTAATTCAATTTTGGAAAAAAACATTATTCCAATAATTGATAGGAAAATTAACCAAATTCATACTACTATTAATAAAATAGTAAAATTACTTGAAAGAAAGCATTTCGATAAAGCCTTAGAATTGGTTAATCTAATATATTTTGAAATAAATTCTGTAAATATTTACCTTACTAATCTTACAAATTATGATTTAAATCTAGCAATTACTGAAAAAAATGAAACCCAAAAAGTATATTCTCTTTTAACCTTTATTTTAAATCTTTCTATAATATTTGTATTTCTTTTTTCAATAATTTTTTCATACATTGTTGTTAATCATTTTAGAAAATTACATTTTAATCTTGAAGATGCTGTTAATGCGAAAACAAAAGAGTTACAAGAAATAAATGATTATTTAGCAATTAAAATTGGAAAAGAAGTTGCAAATTCAAGAAAAAAAGATTTGATTATGTTTCAGCAATCAAAGCTTGCAAGTTTAGGTGAAATGCTAGGGAATGTAGCTCATCAATGGAGACAACCTTTAGGTTCTTTAATGATGATTATTCAATCTTTTCAAACAAAAATGAGTTTAGGAAAACTCTCATATGAGTTTGTGGAACAAAAAGTTGAAGATGCCTTATTACTTAGTGAAAATATGTCAAATACATTAAATGATTTTCAAAACTTTTTTAGTCCAAATAAAGATAAAGCCCTTTTTAAAGTAAAAGATTGTGTTGCTCATTCTGTGCAATTATCTAAATACTTACTAGAAAGAGAAAATATAAATCTAAGACATATAATTGTAGATGATTTAGAAATTTATGGCTTTTATAATGAACTATCACATGTATTTTTAAATATTATTTCAAATGCAAAAGATGCATTAAAGAATAATGAAAATCAAAAAAAAATCAAAATAGTTGTAAAAAAACATAATGAAAATATAAGAATTAATATTTATGATAATGCAGGAGGAATTGAAGAAAATATAATCCCTCTTATCTTTGAGCCTTATTACACAACAAAGTATAAAAGTGCAGGAACGGGTATTGGTTTATATATGTCCAAACAAATTATTGAAAAGCATATGAATGGTATTATTAAATGTAAAAATGTTTTTAATAAAGTAGATGGATTTAATTTAGAATATGGTGCTTTATTTATAATAGATATTCCACTAACACAAAAGGAAAACAATGATTGATAGAAACTTAAATATATTAAAAAACTTTACTGTTTTATATTTAGAAGATGATAAATCTCTTCTAACGCATACAAAAGATATCTTAGATGATTTTGTTTTAAAAGTATTTGCTGTAAATACTTCAAAAGAGGCTTTTGAAGTTTTAGAAAATGAAAAAATTAATGTAATTATTTCTGATATTCTTTTGGAAAATGAAAATGGAATAGATTTTTTAAGAACATTAAAAGAGGAAAAGAATTTAGATATTCCTATAATATTAACAACTGCGCATACAGATACAAACTATCTTTTAGACGCTATAAAATTAAAAGTTGAAAACTATATTGTAAAACCTATAAATATAAAAGATTTATTAAACTCTTTGCATGATATTTTATTTCCAATAATTCAAGCCCAAGAGATTGAAAAAAATTCAAATGTAATTAAAACAATATCTGCAATTACAGATAGTAAACAAGTAGAAGTTATAAAATATATTATTGCAAATTTAAATAATAATAACCAACTAATAGCTTCATATACTGATATTATGTCAGATATTTCAATATCAAAGCCAACATTGATAAAACTTTTTAAAGAACTAGCAGAAAAAAATATCTTGGTAAAAGTAGCACATAAAACTTATGATTTTAATTCCCAGGAGTTGAATAAGTTCTAAATATAAATTTATAATCAATACTTAATCAATATTTATATATGATTCTTTTTTAATTACAAAAAGGAATCTCTTGAAACTTGATATTACGAAAATTGCCAATGTTATTTTATACTTATTAGATGAAAAAGTCTTACATCTAAATGATAGAAAATTATCTATCTTACTTTTTTTAATGGACTTTAACCACCTAGAAAACTGTGGTACTAAAATATTTGGAGAAGAGTACAAAAAAGATAAAAGAAACCCTGAACCAATTGTTATCTCAGAACTTTTTGATATTATTGCAAATCAAGAAGATTTAGATGAAGAAGATGAAAGGTTATTTTTAATAAGTGAATTATTAGAATATCTTGATATTGAAATTATCACAAATGATAAATTTATAGAGTTAGAATTTATAAAAATGGATGAAGAGTTTGACGAAGAACTTTTTTCTAAAGAAGAAATGAAAACTATTAATAAAGTTGTAGAAAAATATAAAGATGAAACTGCTAGAAAAATTGCAAACGCATGTTTCCAAATTAATAAAGTAAGAGATACAGCTTTAAACGAAACGATTATTTAACTAGTAAAATAAGAAGATATACTTTATCTTCTTATTTTAAATCACAACCACAAGAAGTAATACTCTGCTCTACTTTCAAATAATTTCTAGTTTTTCGTGAAATCATATCAATTGCTATATTTAACATTGCTGTTATTACTAGCAATAACATCATTTTATCAAGTCTAAAATCTGCTATTGCAGAATCAATAAAAAATCCTAAAGTAGCAACTCCTAAGATTCCTAATATTGCAGATTCTCTCATAATTATTTCCCATCTGTAAAAAAGAAAAGCTAAAAATTGAGAATAAATTCTTGGTAATACTTCATAAAAATATAACTCATTTTTCTTTTTTGTTACATCTTGTCGTAAGTTTAATTCATTTGTTTGTTGTCCCATTAAAAAAGCAATTATTGCTCCATTGTGAAGCATTAAAGCTAAAGCAGCAGGTAACATAGAAGGACCAAACATTTGTAAAAATATATATGCAATAATATATTCAGGAGTTGAACGTAAAACTACTAAAAACATATGAGCTATTGCTCTTCCAAATTTATTTGTAAATTTTAAAGAGATAAAAGGAAAAGAAATTAAAGCTAAGATTGCAGTTAAGACAAGTGCTATTTGGGTTAAAAGAATTGTATTAAAAACTCCTATTAAAATTTCATTTGTAAAAATATTTGAGAACCACTCAAAAGTTTTTTCATATCCTGCATTTGTTCTTATTGGGTGTGGAATAATATCACTTGTAATAAACCTAATAAAATTGTCTATTTTAATACTTGGAAATTCTTCTAAATAAAAAAAAGAAGCAAGTACAATAAAGCCTACACTATATTTTGTAAGCCAAAATCTTATAGTGGCTATTACTATATAAAATAAAATTAATAAAAGCCATACTTCATTGTAATATCCTTGCATAAATGAAGAAGAAAGATAATATCCTAAAGTAGTAATTCCTACAAATCCTAAAATTGCTGTTGAACGTAAAGCACACTCAAATCTATAAAAAGTATATGAAATTAAGTGTGGCAATGCATCTGGAATTTTTGTATATACATAGTATGAAACTTTAGATTTTCCTTTTAGTTCTTTAGGAAAACTATCATGTTCTTGCAATATTTCAGCATATACTTTTGCTAAAATTGCACTATAAGGAATAGTAATTGCCAAAAGTGCAGTAAGTGTGTTTAATCCAAATATTTGTAAGAATATTAAAGCCCAGAAAAGTTCATGGATTGCTCTTGTAAAAGCTAAACTTATTCTTACAAAAAAGTTTTCAAAGGCTAACGCTAATAAAAACCCAAAAATTGTAGCAAAAAACATTGCAAGAATAGCTATTGAAATAGTATTAAATAGTGCAGGAAAAAGTTTTGTTGTTTGTGAAAAATCTATTTGAAATATGGCAAAAGAAAATTTCTTTAATTCTAAAAATGGCTCTAAAGTAGAAATAGAAAAATCTGCAAAAATAAAAGAGATTATTCCTACAAATAAAAAAAGAAAAGAGACTTTCGTATTTTTACTCAACTGCATGATATAAATTTTCTCTATCTTCTTGTGTTAAATCCTCACATCTTTTGTCAAGTAATAGTTTGCCATTTTTCAAACCTATTACCCTATCAAAGTTTTCAAGAGCTAAATCTACATTATGAAGAGTACAAATTACTGTTTCATAGGAAGTACTTAAAATATTAACAACTTTTTTAGATAAATACTCATCAAGAGCAGATACAGGCTCATCAGCTAACAGAATCTTCTTTTGTGAGTACAAAGCACGAGCAATTGCTACACGCTGTTTTTGACCACCTGAAAGATTTTGTGACTTTATAAATATTTTATCCTCAAGTAATAATTTACTTAAAATATTAGAAATATTACTTATCTCATTTTTAACTGGCATTATAAGATTTCTAATATTGTAAAACAATGAGTTTGAATCAAGTTGGGAAATATATACATTATGAAAAACAGATAAATTATTTACCAAACCTAATTCTTGAGGAATATATGAAGATTTTTCTTCTTGTAATTCATACATTCTTTTTAAAAGTGTAGATTTTCCACTTCCACTTTTTCCTAAAAGGGCGATTTTTTCGCCCTCTTTTATTTCTAAAGTAATAGAATCAATAGCTAATAAACTATTATAAGAAATAGATTCGTTTGTAAAAGAAAAAGCTATATTTTTCAAAGCTTAGTCAATAAGTCCAATTTTTTTACCAACATTTAAAATTGGTTCAAAATCTTTATTTTCAGCTTTGATAAAAGCAGTTCTTGGAAAAGCATCTAAGATTTTTTTATCTTTAACATTAATAAGTGCTTTTTGTAATTTTGCTGTAAAACCTTTTCCATAAACTTCATCTAAATCACCACGTGCAGTAAACTGATAATCAGGATAAGCAGGAGTTTTATAAATAACTTTTACTTTTGAAGTATCAATTTTACCAGCTTTTAATTCTCTATCCCATACTTTAAAGTTAACAGCTCCTAATTCATAAGCCCCGCTTTGAACTAAGGCAATTGTCTTAGAATGATTTCCAGAAAATCCAACTTTTTTAAATATATCATTTGGAGCTTTTTTAAAAGTTTCTCTAATAAAATATTCAGGCATTAATCTACCACTTGTACTTCCTTTTGAACCAAAAGTAAAAGTTTTACCTTTAACTTCAGAAGATAGCAAATCAGCTTTTTCTAAACCTGTACTAGCATTTGCAATTATATAAGAATGGAATTTAGGATCTTCAGCACCTTGAGCTATTGCTACAGAATTAGGAACAACAATTCTAGCTCGAACACCACTTAAACCACCAAACCAAGCTAATTGTACTTGATTGTTTCTAAACGCTGCAATTGATGCAGAATAAGACTTAACAGGGATAAACTTAACATCCACATCTAACTCTTTTGAAAGATAAGTTGCTAATAAAGAAAATCTTTCTTTTAGATTTGTTTCATCCTGATCAGGAATTGCCGTAAATGTAAATGTTTGTGAAAACAAAGACGAAGCACACAATAGTGCCAATAGAAGTTTTTTCATTTCTACTCCAAAATTTTTTTTGAAGCATATTTAGTCATATAAGTTCATGCATAGCTATATGTCCAACCTAAACCTTAGGTTATGCTTGTTTGTTGTTCGTACTATAATAAAGAATATATAAAAGTACTCTTAAAAGGTAAAATAAAATTTACTTTAGCTAATTTTATTTTAACTAAATAGATTGTAAAATAACTCACATTAGCCTATGGAATAGGTGTACATAAATGTTTAATCTTCTTTTATTCAAATTATCTGCACTTCTTACATACAAATTTTACAATACAAAGGAATGCGATGAATACTTCAAAAAAAACTCTATTTTTAAAATCTGACAAAGTTGGTGATGGCGAACTAGGTTCAATGTTAATAAAAGGTTTTTTAAATGCAATTAGTCAACAAGAAAACTTACCTGAAAGCATAATCTGTGTTAATAGTGCCATTTTATTAACAACAAGTGAGGATGAAGAATTAATTCAGATTCTAAAAGAATTAGAAAATAAGGGAGTTTCAATTTATTCATGTGGAACTTGTTTAGACTATTATAAAAAGAGAGATGATTTAAAAGTTGGAGTTCCTGGAAATGCTATGGATACTGTGAACTTACTTTTAAATAAAGATATTGTAACACTTTAAAATACAATAGGCTTAAATTAAGCCTATTGTTTAAATTTCATTACAAACTTCATATCCACTAAGAGCAGCACCAATTGCTCCAACTAATTGAGGATGTTTTGCGGCAATAACCTTTTTTTCTAATTTTTGAGATAGAAGATATACTAAAAAACCATTTAATGCTCCACCACCTGTAAAAATTATGTACTCACTTTTTATTGCAAATTTTCTAGCCATTGAAGCTAATCTTGAGGCAATAGATTCATGAACTGCAAAACAGATATTTGAAGCACTCTCTTTTTTAGCAATTAAAGAAATAACTTCTGATTCTGCAAAAACAGCACACATACTAGAAATAGTAAGTTCTTTATTTGCTTCAAATCCTATTTTTGAAAATTCGTCTAATTCTAAGCCCATTCTACTTGAAGCTATTTCTAAAAACTTTCCAGTTCCTGCTGCACATTTATCATTCATTTTAAAATCAATAAATCCACCTGTTTTATCAAGTAAGATAACTTTGCTATCTTGTCCACCTAAATCAATTACCATCTGAGCTTGATTTTGAAAAAAATACGCACCTTTTGCATGAGCTTTTATTTCACTTATTACAGGACAAGAAAAAGTATCTTCAATCATATGTCTACCATATCCTGTGGATACTAGCATTTGAACATCTTTATCTTTTAGATAATCTTTTACTATCTCATCTTGATTTACAATAGTAGGTATAATTTTTGTGTAAATAATCTCTTTACTTTCATTGATTCCACATATTTTAGTATATGTGGAACCCACATCTACGCCCCAGTACATATTAATTTTTTTGTTTAAATTTTAAAGCTTTATTTTTAAAAGATATACTTTCTAAAAAGGCTTCAACTCTTGTTTTAATTTGTCCTGCATCTTCAGGAGAATAATCTGATTCTATAACTAAACAAGGTATTCCAGCCTCTTCAAGTGCAGTTGTTACAAGATGTGATTCAACATTATATGTATGACAAAAAGAAAGAGTGTAATAAATAACCCCATCAGCACATCTATCTTTATACATTTGCAAAATTTTATCAATTCTAGGCGTATTTGGGGTAAAACAAGCACAATCAACTGCACTATATCTTTTCATAAGTTCACTCATTAAGTCATCTTCTGTTTCAATATTTTCTAAATCAACATTATCTTTATAATATCTGTGTCCAATACATGATTCTTCATTTATAATTGCCCCACCTGAACCTTCAACTGCGGTATGAAGTTTCCAATTAGGAGGAGCAATAGGCGTTCCTAAAACCATTAATCTAGGTGTATCTTTTTCAAATACTGAAATCTTTTCTTCTACTCTTTTTTCAAGTTCATCACAAAGTTCATTTACTTTTTTGGTATATCTTGTAGGATCATCTAAAAATCCCATTTGATTAATAAATAGAGCATCTTTACCACTAATTGGCACAACATCAGGATTTAATCCTCTAAGAGTATCAAGCCTTTGCATAGCTTTTCTTTTTTCATTTATAATTTTTGTTCCATTAACCATCTCTTCTAAAGATAACTTTTTTCCAATTACTTCTTCAATATGTTCTTTAAATTCAACAATCTCTTCTTTCCACATTTTTAAATCTTTTTCTCTTTTCATATGAGGAATATTCATTACATGAACAGGATGATGTTTATTAAGTATTTCCCAAGTCTTTTTCTTAGCTTCACATGTAGTTTCACCATAAATAAAATCTGCTGATTGTGTATAAGCACAAGTCTTTTGTAACTTAAATCCATGTGCTGATTTAATTAAAGGACAAATATTTCGAGGAAGTTCTGTTTCTCCATCTGCAATTGTTGCTGGACTCCCACCACATAAACCAAAGCATGCACCACCAGCACCTACAATAATTTCTTCAGGAACAAAAATACAAAAAGTTCCAACAGCAGGTTTTTTATTTTTTCTTAATTCATTTATTTCTGCAATTCTGCCACCTTGAATCTCACTCATAAACCAATCAAAATACTTCATTCCCTCAGGTCTATTTTTTTGAGACATAAATTGATTTTGATATGATTCTAATCCCATACTCATCATTTTTGCATGCCTATCTACATCTACACCAATATTTGAAAGAAGTTTTTTATGTTCTTGAACACCCATTTAATTTTCCTTAAATTTTTTTAGTTTCATGATAAAAGATTAGTGTGAAGGTTACTGTCTTTAAATCATGTTATTTAAAACTTGAATTATTAAACAGCATATGTAGGCAATAAGAATAAGTGCTTTTTGTCCAACCTAAACCTTAGGTTATGCTTATTTTTTTAAATTATATATATTCTTTTATAAAATTAAACTTAAAAGGTAAAGAAAATTTTACCTATCTTTAATCTAGGCTTAATTTTTTTATAGTAAAATATCTTACATTAACCTATGGAATAGGTGTACATAAATGTCTAATCTCCTTTTATTCAACTTATCTACACTTCTTACATATATAATCAAGGAAAAAAATGAATAACGAATATAAATTAACAAAATTCGTTCAAGCTGCTGGCTGAGCTGCTAAGATGGGTCCGGGGGATCTTAAACAAACAATTATTAGCTTAGTACCATGCGATGACAAAGTGCTTGTAGGATTTGAAAATAGTGATGATGCTTCTGTTTATAAATTAAATGATGAAGAAGCTCTAGTTCAAACACTTGATTTTATAACGCCTGTTGTAGATGACCCTTATGTTTATGGGAAAATTGCAGCAGCAAATTCACTTTCAGATATTTTTGCAATGGGAGCAGATGTTAAAACTGCTCTAAATATTGTAGGATTTGATAATAAAAATCAAGGAACAGATGCTCTAAGAGAAATACTTAGAGGTGGAAATGAAAAAATTCAAGAGTGTGGTGGACTTTTAATGGGTGGACATACTATTGAAAGCCCTGAAATGTATTATGGTTTATCAGTTTCTGGAATTGTTCATCCTAATAAAATATTAAGAAATAATACCGCTAAAATTGGCCATGTATTAGTTTTGACAAAACCATTAGGAATGGGAGTTTTATCAACTGCTATTAAAAGAGATTTATTAAGTGAGTCTACAACAAATGAAGCAGTTAAGATTATGGAAGCATTAAATTATTTGCCTTCAAAATTATTAAGAAAATATGATGTAAGTGCTTGTACAGATATAACTGGGTTTGGTTTATTAGGTCATGCTTTAGAATCTACAAATGAATTTAATTCTTTTGCAATACATTGTGGAAAAGTGCCTATTATGCAAGATGCTTTAGAATTAGCAGCACAAGGTGTAGTTCCTGGAGGTACAAAAAGAAATATGAAGTATCTTCAAGATAAAACTACTGTTATGTGTGCATCAAACGATTGTTATGAAATGTATTGTGATGCCCAAACTTCAGGTGGATTATTAGTATCAATGGCAGAAGAAGATGCAAAAGAGTACGTAAAAGAAATAGAAGATTTAACTTATGGATATGCAACTATTATTGGTGAAGTAATTCCAAGAGGAATAACACCTATAATGATTTATTAAAAAATAAAAATTAGCAAAAGAATAATATTTTACAGACTTGTAAAATATTATTGCTAATTTATATAACTACAAAAACTTTATATCTTTTAAAATATCTTAACTTCTAAACAAATCACAAACAAATTACAATTATAATTAGAGTATAAAGTGAATAAAAGAAGGAAAAAGATGCAAGACAAATTTAAAAAGTATTTAAAAGAAGCTCTAGTTTTTATTGTAATATTAGCAATAGCAATGAACATAATGAGCTATTATAAAGCCCTAGATTTAAATAAAGATAAATTAGAAATAGAGAGTTTTAGCTTACTTGATAATACAGAATATACCATACCTAAAGACAAACCATTACTTCTTCACTTTTGGGCTACTTGGTGTCCAACTTGTAAATTAGAAGCAGCAAATATAGAAAAAATTTCAAAAGATTATGAAGTAATAACTATAGCTGTTCAATCAGGCACAAAAAAAGAGATTCACAACTATTTACAAAATAATAATTTATCATTTAAAGTTGTAAATGACGAAGATGGTTTTTATTCACGCAAGTTTAATATTAAAGCATTTCCAAGTACACTTATATATGATAAAGAAAGAAATATAAAATTTAGTGAAGTGGGATATACTACAACTGCTGGATTATATGCAAGAATGCTTTTAAGTAAATAATAAATATGAAAATATAGATACAATTATTTAATGATTTAAAAAATCTAAATAATCTTTTTTTGTATCTATATCCATAGAATATTTATCTTCTAATAATACAAAATCTAAAGGATTTTCTTCAAGAAATTTTCTAGCACCTTTATCTCCTTTTAATTCTTTTAAAATATTAAAATATTTTTTAGGAAAGATAGAAGGAACTGCAAATTTATTTTGATACTTTGAACATATAATTAGATTTTCATTTTCTAAAGATTTTTTAATTAATTTTTTATAATGAGTTAAAGGAATCAAAGGTTGGTCACATAACATAATTAATACTTTATTAGCTTCAAAAAAATTAGACATTCCATAAGCTAAAGAGCTTCCCATTCCTTCTTTATACTTTGGATTAATTATTATTGAAATAGGATATTCAATTATCTCATTTTTTATTTCATCACTTTTATGTCCTAAAACAACTCTAACATTAGAACTAAGTTCTAAAGCTTTTTTTATAGTTAGTTGAACTAATGTTTCTTCTCCTACTTTTAACAATTGTTTTGGCTCTCCTAAACGTGAAGATGTACCTGCTGCTAAAATAAGTATTGCAAGATTATTAGATTTTTCCATTTTTCTTCGCTTCTATTTGTGCACATATTGATAAAGCTATGGATTCATGAGTATTCCCTCCAATATCAAAACCAACGGGAGCGAAAAATCTATTATCATCATGAAGTTTAAATTCATCTCTCTTTTTTTGCATATTTTTTTTATTTCCTAAAATTCCAATATATTCAACATTTGATTTAAGCAAAGCTTCTAAGTAAGTATCATCAGTCTTAGGAGAATGGCTTAAAATAACAGAAGCATTATATAAATTCAAATCCATAATTAAAATATCTTGAAGTTTTTCTAATTTGATTAAATTATCTGCTTCATTTACTAATTTTTCTTTTATTTCCATATCAATAACTGAAGTTTCCCAACCCATCAAATTAGCCATAGAAATTAAAGATGTGACATGAGCACCTGAACCAAAAACTAATAAAGAGTATGGTTTTTCAATTCTTTGATAAAATTTATCATTTTCAAATTTAGTTTCAATTATTTCATCAACAATTTCAAAATTAAAGTCTTTAATAGATCTAATTAAAGTCTTTCCTATATTATCAAGACAAACTCCTAAAGAAGCATAATTTTCATTATACAAAAAAGCTTGAACTAAGTATTTACTTATCCCATGCCCTGAGTTCTTATCTTTTGGAGTATTTTCAAAATATAAAGGCTTATTAGATTGTAACACTTCTTTAGACAAAGCTAAAATCTTATTCTGTAAAGCTGGGCTTCCTAAAACACCTATAAATTCTTCATTAGAATTTACAAGCATCATATTCCCTGGCTTTGCATAAGTAGAACCTAGTGTTTGAATAACACTAGTTCCTACAATATCTAAACCTCTTTGTCTACTATTTTTTATAAATTTTAAATAATCTTTATTTGCAAACACAAGTTATCCCATTTTTATTGGCATAGAAGTATATAGTTTTCCTGTTGCATCAAAAATTGCATTTGGAACTGCTGCTAAAATTGGAGGAGTTCCAGGCTCACCTATACCCCCTATTTTTTCACCAGAATTTATAATACTAACTTCAATATCAGGAACATCTGAAATTCTAGTTACTTTATAGTCATTAAAGTTATTTTGAACAGCAGCACCATCTTTAATAGTAATTTCACTACTTAATAAAGTTGCAATTCCAAAGTTAATACCACTAATCATTTGATTTTCAACATTTTGTGGATTAAAAGCAAATCCACAATCAACCGAACACCAAACTTTTTCAACTTTAAAATCATTTTTACTTACTCTTACTTTTGCAATTTGGGCACATACACTTCCAAATGATTCAACAATAGCTACACCATAACCTACATTTTTCTCTTTCTTTCTATTTTTCCAATTAGCTTTTAAAGCTACATCATCTAATAAAGTAATAAATCTTTTATTTGTTAACATACTTTTTCTGTATTCAATTGGATCTTTTTTCGCAATTTTTGCTGCTTGATCAATACTACATTCAACTGTTTGAGCTGATTGTGTATGGCCTACTGATCTCCACCAAAGAACAGGAATTGGTGATTCCATCGTATATGCTTTCATATCATTGTTTGCTATATCATAAGGATGTGTAGCTAATCCCTCTTTTTGTGCCGCATCAACTCCATCTTTATAACCAACAGCTTCAAAAGGAGAACCTTTAAAAATAGATTGACTTACAACTTTTGCGTTAAAAGCAGTAATATCTCCATGTTCATCTAAAGCTAATTTAACTTTATTTTTATATTTTGGTCTATAACTTCCAAGTTTAATATCATCTTCTCTTGTCCATAAAGTAAGAATTGGATAGCCTTCATCCTTTGCTACATAAAGCCCATCTAAAACAAAGTCCATATTAATAGCCCCTCTTCTACCAAATGCACCACCTAAATAAGGAGTATTATAAGTAATATCCTCAGCTTTAACTCCTAGAACTTTTTGAGCAGAAGCAAAAGCTAAAGTTTGGGATTGTGCTGTGGACCATAAAATTGCTTCTCCTTCTTTATGATGTGCTGCAAAACTTAAAGGTTCCATTGCCCCATGGGCTAAAAATGGGAATTCATAATTTAGTTCAATTACATTTGAAGCTTCTTTAAATGCTTTGTCACTATCGCCATCTTTTCTCATAGATGAACCCTTCTTTTCCATAGCAAGGGCATATTCTTTATCCATATCAGAAGTACTTATTTTTGCAAATTCTCCTAAATCCCATTCAACATTTATTTCACTTAATGCTTCTTTTGCTACAAACCAAGCATCAGCAATAACAGCTATTCCTGATGGAATTTGTTTTACTTTAATTACACCTTCTTTTTTCTCAACTGCTTTTGCATCAAAGCTTTTAACCTTAGCACCAAATACTGTAGGATGAAGAACCGCTGCATATTTTAAGCCCTCAGGTCTAATATCTAATCCAAAATCAGCTTTTCCTGTAACTTTTGCCCAAGCTTCTTTTGGGTCTCGAGGCATTGCTTTACCAATAATTTTACAATCTTTAAAATCTTTTATTTTTACATTTGTAGGAACTTTTATACTTGATAAATCAGCTACTAAATCTCCATATGTTAAAGATTCTTTTGTTCTTTTATTTATAACTTTTGAATCTTTTGTTTCAACATCATAAGTTCTTATTTTCCATCTTTTAGAGGCTGCTTCTTTTAACATCATATTTAAAGCTGCTGAATTTTTTCTCATTTTTTCTTGCATTCCCCAAATCGATGAAGAACCACCTGTAATCATTAATCCCCAAACATGGTTATAAATAGGTGCAACTTTTGGAACTGGCTTAATATTAATATTATCCCAGTTTAAATTTAATTCTTCTGCTAAACACATTGCTAAAGTTGTATGTGTACCTTGACCCATTTCAACTTGACCAATGAAAACAGTAATTGTATTATCTGATTTAATTTCAACAAAAGCATTTGGTTCAAAAGCTTCTTCACTTGCCTTTGAATCTGAAGCTCTTGACTTACTTGGAATATAAAAACCAATAACAAAAGCAGAAGTCGCTACTGAAGTCGTTTTTAAAAAGTCTCTTCTTTCCATCTTACACCTCCACAGTTGCAGCTTTAATAGCTGTTTTGATTTTGTTATATGTTCCACATCTACAAATATTTCCATTCATAGCTGAAACAATCTCTTCATCACTTGGTTTTGGATTTAATTTGATTAATGAGGCTGCATTCATAATTTGTCCTGATTGGCAATACCCACATTGAACAACATCTTCTTGAATCCAAAATTTTTGAAGTTTTTGAACAGTTTTATCTTTACTTGTTTCAATCGTTGTGATTTTTGAATTATCAAGTATGCTAAGAGGTGTAATACAACTTCTTGTTGCAACTCCATCTACTAGCACTGTACATGCACCACACTGACCAATCCCACAGCCAAATTTTGTACCTGTTAAATTTAAGTTATCTCTCAAAACCCAAAGTAGTGGAGTTTCTGGATTAACATTTAAATCATATTTTTTATCATCAATAGTTATTTTTATAGACATTTTATTTCCTTAAATTAAAACTCTTAAACTGAACTAACAAGTTTAGTCAAAGAAAGCTTGTATTTTTATTAAACTATACTTCTTAGTTTAGTTTTAAATTAGCTCAGTTTTGATATGATTACTTATGAAAAGAAACAGACCCCTTAATATAGAGAAAAGAAAAGATATTTTAAAAGCTGCAATACAAGAGTTTTACAAAAATGGATTTGAAGGTTCTAGTATGGATGCCATTTCAAAAGAAGCAAATGTATCCAAAGCAACGGTATATAATCATTTTAAAAATAAAGAAGAACTATTTTTAGAAATAGCCAATATACTAAAATGTAGACTTGATGAGAGTTTTAAATATTCTTATAATAAAAGCAAAAGTATAAATAAACAGCTTACTGATATGGCTAGAAAAGAATTAGACTTTTTATCTTGTCAAGAGAATATTACATTAATACAAATTGTTACAGTTGTTATGATTCAAAAAAATAATATTGGAGAAAAAATATTAGCACAAATGACTGAAAATTGTATGTTAATGACAGCCCAATGGTTTGAAGAAGCTAAAAAAGATGATAAATTAAATTTTGAAAGCAGTTCTTTTTTATCCACACAATTTATTGGAATGATAAAATCATTTGCCTTTTATCCTCAACTTTATGGTGCACCAATTTTATCTAAGAAAGAAGGCGAAAAAGTAATTAAAGCAGCTGTTAATATGATAAAAACTACTTATGGTAAATAAATATTAATAAAAAATTTACTTAAAACTAAAGTAAAATATATTTTACTTTATTAAGATTTAACTGATTTAGATTTAGATATAATCCCGTATTAAGCATTCATATTGCTTTTTTTTGTATTAATTTCAATTTTTAATTCATTAGAAAAGCTGTAGTATTTAGTTGTGAATTTGTAGATATAAAAATAAATTAGAGCATCAAAATTGGCGAGAAGGTGTAGGAATCGAACCTACATCTTAAAATTTTAAAATCCCTTAAAATAGGTATTTGTAAAACATAAATCACAAAAAACACTATTTTTTTTAAGTTTCTTGTAGTATAATTGTAGTATATATTTTTTTACACTACAAGGCAAATAAATGAAGCTTATCAAAACTCAAATAGCAGGTATTACATATTGTGAAAATAAAAACAATTCAGTTAGTTTTTATGGAAATTTTAGACATCCACAAACAAAGAAACCCATTAGAAAAAAAATATTTACAAAAGATAAATACTTACAAAAATATTCAAAAGAAGCTCACAAAGAATTAGACAAGATTATTGAAAATTTAAAAAACATAAATAATTCAAATCAAATATTAAACAATGATAAAGAAGTAAAAAACTATTTAACATTAAATGAGTTAGCAGACATACATTTTGATATAAGAAAACAATTAGCCATCAAAAAACTAAAAGAAGATAATCCAACAATTACAGATGAAGATTTTTTCCAACACGCAAAAGTCAAAGCAAAGATGAAAAACCTAAATAAAGATGTTTATACATACAATAAGCACATAAGAAGTTCTTGTATTGGAGAAGTAGCAGTAAATCAAATAAATGTAAGTTTAAAAGATATGTTTCTGTTAAATATTGATGATAGATTGTCTAAGAAAAGTAAGTTTAATGTTTTTAGTATTGTAAGAACAATAATCAATAAAGCAAAAGAGAAAAATATCATTACAGTAGATAATATATTTGCAAAAGATAAAACTATTACTAACCCTAAGAGGCAAAGGTCAAGGGTATTATCAGAGATGCAATTATCTCAATTACTAATACGTTGCCAAGAGTATAAAAGTAATCAAAATGTATATTTAGCAGTTTATTTTGCAATCTTAACAGGTGGGAGAGCAAATACTATATTAAATTTGAGAGTAAAAGACATTGATACAGAAAATTCAATAATCTATTTAGATAATTTTAAAGCAAGTAGAAAATATCAACAAAGAATTGATGAAACCCAAATGGAATATATCAAAAAACAGATATTAATAAATTACACTTCAAAAGATGAATATATTCTAAGACATAATAATCCAAATAAGAGAAAATTAGAGCCTTTAAGCCGAATACCTGAAAAAGTGTATGACATAATGGATAGATACTTTAATACGCATATAAACAAGCAAGATAACATAGAAAGAGACGAAGTATTAAACTTTCACAGCATAAGACGAAGTGTAGCAACCAATTTAGCAAAAAATGGTTCAAGCCTTTATAACGTGATGATATTTTTAAATCACAGTAATATTGAGCAAACAATGAAATATTTAAATCTATCAAATAATGATTTAGAAAAAGATATATCAAACACAATGAGTAATATTTTTAATAGTGTTAATGAACTTCAAAAGATAATGACAGATAAAAAAATTGAAGTACCTAAATATAAAACCAAAGAAGATGAGGAAACTAGAAAAAATAGAGAGTTGAGTAATGATATTAGAAATATGCTAAATAAAGAACTTGATAAAAGAGATATAGACAAGAAAAAAGTTATTTACAAGCCATTTGGATAAAGAAATAAAATTTGTCGTGACTTGTGTATTATTAATATATATACACAATAAGTAATATACATAACAGAAAAAAGTTGTTTTTTTATAATGAGTTAATATTTATTTAAGTTTATAGCAGTTAGAATTTCTTAGTAATACTTAGAACTACTAAAAGGTATAAAATGGGAAAAGAAATTCAAAAAACAACAGATACTAATCCAATTAAAGGTGCATTGGAAAATATATTGTCTAACTTAGATAATATATCAGATTATGAAATCACACGAAAAAATAACAAAACAACAATTAAAGTTGATTCAAAAGATAAAACTGAAAGAAAAATTTTTTCTTATGAAGAACAAGGTTCAAGTTATAATTCAACAACAATTACAAATACAAAACAGATGTCAATTGAAGAAAGAAGAGAATTAGTTAAAAAACTTGATAGTGAAGGAATGAGTCAAAGTGAAATAGCAAGTAAAACAATGCGTAGTCAAAAAACAATATCTAATGATTTAAAGGCTATAAAAAGTTAAGTTTTATTTATATCTCGATTTAATGTCGTGATTTTGGGCGAGTGGTTCAAGGGTCGCTTCGCTCCCAACTCGCCCAATACCCCTATTTTATTTTGTTTTTCTTCTTTTGTCTATAATCACCATTTTTTCTTAACATAGTCCAAAATTACCATTACTTAGCTACGTCGGCTATCGCCTCCTTGCACGTAAAGTCTATTTAGTCCAATTAAAAAAAAGTCTATTATCACCAAAACCAAAACAATAAAATTGCACGGGGATATTTTAGAGAGAATTTAAAATCGTAAACACTTGTCGTGACTTGTGTATTACTAATATCATATACTTTAAATAATTACATATAATAAGAAAAAAGAAGTTTGTCGTGACTTGTGTATATAATATATATTAGAATAAAAAAAGGTTTCCTTTTTATTTCTTTTATTGTTTTTCGGAAAAAAATCTTATCATAATACAGCATCCAATTTATTACATATTTAAAATATTTATATCTTTAAAATAAACCCTGCGGGAGCTTACAGCTTTTTAAAGAGCATAAAACATTTCAAATACTCCATAAATCTGCTGATTATGGATTATTTTCCCCAAGAAAAACAAACATTCAAAAAAAAAGGGAAAAAATTTTGTGTTCGGAGCTTGGAAAACCGCTTTTGACAATTTGCATATAATAATATAATTAAGTAAAATTAAAAACTTTATCATAATGGAAACCCACATGACCCAAGAAGAATTATATAAATTACAAAAAAAAGCAGATGATGCTTTTGATAGTCAAGATATAAACACAATAACAACTATTATTAATGAGAATGAAAATACTCTTAAAAAAACAAATGACATACATATTAAAATAAATTTATATTACATACTTGGTAATTGTCACAAAGAACTTCATGATATAGAAATTAATGAAAACAATACATGGGATTTTGAGCATAAAAATTTATTTAAGAGCATTTACTATTTCAGAAGATTTATTAGTGCAGAAGAATTTGAGGATTTTGATATACAAGTAAAAGTAGGTTTATTGACAAATCTAGGAAATTCATTTAGTCACTATGGTCGTCCAATAGAAGCAATTAGATGTTTTAATAAAGCCATATATGAAGATAAAAAAGAAAAAATATTTAAGGCTAATAATATTTTATACCCAAACTACTTTATGGTATTTGCAAATAAAGGTTTATGCTTTGAGTATTACTCTCAAATAATATATGATTACAGTCATTCACACTTATTCAATAAAGAATCTTACAAATGTATTATTAAAGCAATTGAAAAAGCGACATATTTTATTGAAAATACAAATTTTGATTTGAATTATGACTATTACAAAAATTTTAAATTAAATCTAGAGGATAAACAAAAAAGATTTGAAAACTTTTATGATTCAGACTTTTTAAAAGAAGAAGAGAAATATGATGAATATAAACTTTCAAGTACGAAAAAGGAAGAAAAATATCAAAATTGGTGTTTAGAACAAGGTTTATATTTAAACCCAATGAATGACTTAGGAAATATAAATATAGCTTCCCATGACATATTAGGATTGCCAAATTTAAAAACAGCTATTAAAGATGGATTTCCAATATTTATAACCTATTTTAATCAAATTAAACAAGAATTTACATTCAATAGAAGTTTATTATACGAGGGAATAAATAATCTTACAAATAAATTCTATGACAATGAAACAAACATTACTGATGATTTTGATTACAACCTTTACAATATGAATATTGAAAAAATAAAAATAACATTTAGAGGCTTTTATGGAATATTTGACAAAATAGCTTATCTATTAAATGAATATTTAAATCTAGGAAGAACAGACAGAGATATTGACTTTAATAAAATATGGAAAAATCCAAATAATAGAAAAGAATTAAATCCAAAATTGTTAAGTTTAAAAAACTATGCAATTAGAGGACTTTATTTAATTAACAAAGACATTACGTTTAATAAAGATGAAGAATTTGAGGAATCACTAGAACCACATTCAAAAGATATGGCAAAAATAAGAAACCATTTAGAACACAAATTTTTAATGGTAAAAATTCTAAATCCAATAAATGACAACGATAGAAAAAGAAAATATTATCAAATAACTGAATATGAACTAATTGATAAAACTATAAGATTAGCCCAATTAACAAGGGAAGCCATTATCTATACATCATTAGCAATACACATAGAAGAAGAAAAGAACAAAAATGATAATGAATTAAGTATAGAACAAAGTTTAAATATATATAAAAAGTAGAAAGGTAAAAAGATTTTGACAATTAATCAATCTCATTATAAAAAAATGTTAAAATCATAAAAATTAAAATTTGTAGTATATATTGTAGTATATATTTCAAAAGTTAATAAAAAAGTATGTAAGAGTTATGATTTTTTGGGATTTGGGGTGGCGAGAAGGTGTAGGAATCGAACCTACCGCGGCGTGTACACACAAACCGCCAAACAGGGTTGAAACCTGCGGTGCCCACCAGGGTCACATACCCCCCAATTTTTTCTAGAATGTAATTCTACTATAACAATATTAAAAAATTATAAAAGGGTAAATATGGTTTTACTAAAATCAATTCCTAAAGTTGATAAGTTCATCTCAAACAAAGAGTTTGAAACAATGGCTCATTCGCTTGTAGCTTCAATTTCTAAAAGAATTTTACAGGAATTAAGAGAGTCTATTTTAAATAATGAAATTAATGAAATTGATGAAAAAATTTTAATTGAAAAAGTAAAAAACGAGTATGAAGAGATAACAAAACCATCTTTACAAAAAGTTATAAATGCTACAGGAGTGATTGTTCATACAAATCTAGGAAGAAGTTTAATAAATGAAAAAGCTTTTCTAAAAGCTAAAGATATAGCAACTTCATATAACAATCTTGAGTATGATTTAAAAAAAGGGAAAAGAGGAGAAAGATATTCTCATATTTCAAAGGTAATTTGTGAAACTTTGGGCTGTGAAGATGTTTTAATTGTAAATAACAATGCCAGTGCTGTTTTTCTAATTCTTAATACTTTTGCAAAAAATAAAGAAGTAGTTGTAAGCCGTGGTGAATTAGTTGAAATTGGCGGAAGTTTTAGAGTCCCTGATGTAATGTCAAGTAGTGGAGCAATTTTAAAAGAGATTGGAACTACTAATAAAACACACTTAAAAGATTATGAAAATGCAATAAGTGAAAACACCTCTATGTTAATGAAAGTTCACAAATCAAATTATTCTATAGAAGGTTTTACCTCAGAAGTTTCTTTTCAAGATATTATTGAAGTGGCCAATAAAAATGATTTAATAAACTATTATGATATGGGAAGTGGACATTTAATTGACTTGCCATATGGCTTAGATCAAGGTGAACCTTCTGTTTTAAAATATATGCAAGACAAGCCAAGTCTTCTTAGTTTTTCAGGTGATAAGCTATTAGGAAGTGTACAAGCAGGGATTATAGTTGGAAAGAAAAAATATATTGATCAGTTGAAGAAAAATCAATTGCTAAGAATGTTAAGAGTTGATAAAATAACACTAGCATTACTTGAAGAAAATGTAACTTCTATTTTATTAGGAAACTTAGATGAGATTCCAACCCTTAAAATGTTATTTAAAACAATAGATGAATTAAAAAACAATGCAAGTATTTTAGAAAATTCTTTGAATAACCTTTGCCAAAAAGAAGTTTGTAAAACTAGAATTTGTGAAACCCAAACTGTAATTGGAGGAGGAACAACTCCTAATAAAAAAATACCTACAGTGGCCTTAGCTTTAAAAATAAAAAATTATAAACCAAATAAAATAGAGAAACTTTTAAGAGCTAAAAATATTATTGGAAGAATTGAAAATGATGAGTTTTTATTAGATTTTAGAACTATCCAAGAAGATGAAATTAAATTAATTGAAAATATTATAAAAGAGATTTGTGATGAATAATTATATTGTAGGAACTTGTGGACATATTGACCATGGAAAAACAGCTTTAATCAAGGCCTTAAATGGGTTTGAAGGAGATACAACAAAAGAAGAAAAACAAAGAGGTATTACTATTGATTTAAGTTTTTCTAATATTTCAAATGGTTCTTCTAATATTGCATTTATTGATGTGCCAGGCCATGAAAAGCTTGTAAAAAACATGATTGCAGGAGCTTTTTCTTTTGATTGTGTGATGATTGTAGTAAGTGCTTCTGAAAAAATTATGCCACAAACAACTGAACACTTACAAATTTTATCACTTCTTGGTGTTAAAAATGCGATTTTAACTATTACAAAAAAAGATTTAGTTGAAGAAAATATGCTCCCTAAAATCAAAGTAGAAATTGAAGAGTATGTTAAAGAATATGGTTTTAATCTTCTATTTTCAACTGCCGTTTCAATTTATGATGAAGCTTCGATTGAAGAATTAAGAGATAAATTATTTTCACTAAATGCAAATACAAAAATAGAAGAAAACTTCTTTAGATATTATATTGATAGAGTTTTTTCAAGCCCAGGGGCTGGAACTATTGTAACAGGGACAGTATTAGGACGCCCTATAAAAGTAAATGACAAACTATTTATTTGTGATATAAAAAAAGAAGCAAAAATTAAAAATCTTCAAGTTCATGGTGAAGATTGTGAGCTTTCAAATATCTCAAATAGAACAGCAATAAACTTAAGTGGAATAAATTCAAACCTATTAAAAAGAGGTTATGTGCTTTCACAAAAAGGTTATTTAAGAGGTTTTGATACTATTGATATTTCTTTTAATTGTTTAAAGCAAAAAGAATTAAAGCATAATCAAAAATACTCTATTTTTATTGGTTCAAAAAAAATAGAGGGGAAAGTCTTACTTTTTAGTTCAACTGATTCACTTCAAAATGGATTTGCAATGATTAAAAGTGATAGCCCTATTTTTTCAGTTTATAAAGAAAAACTAATTATTAGACAAGGGAATGACACTATTGCAGGAGCAATTGTATTAAACCCAATTATGGATCCAATGAAAAAATCTCAAAAGCTACAACTACTTGAAGCCTTGGAAGATGAAGATATTTCAAAAGCATATGAAATACTAACTCATGCCCATAAAAAAGGTCTGGGATTAATCTCTTCTGCTCAAAGGTTTGCTCTTAGTCATGAAAAAGCTTTAGAATATGCACTAAAGCTAAAAGATACTTTTATAGATGAAAAATCGTTAATTTTATATCCTATGCAAACAAAAGAACTAATAAAAAATAGCATAAAAAATATTTACAATAAAAATCAATTTGCCCTACTTTCAGTTGCTTCAATACAATTAAGAATGAAATGGGCTAGTGAAAGTTTTATTCAAACTGTTTTAGAGGAATTAAGCCAAGAAAATTTCTTACAAAAAGATGGAAATCTTTTCAAAAGTGCGAATATTGTTGAAGATTTTAAAACAAAATTAGAGAATATAGTTTTAAAAAGATTAGAAAATGAAAATCTAACTCCAACAGCACCTTATAATATTTATGATGATTTAGATTTAGATAGAAAGATGGGAGATAATATTTTAAAAGCATTATGTGCAAAAAAAGCTGTGGTAAGACTTCAACACAATCTATTTATTCATGCACAAAGTCTTAGTAATATTGTTCTTGAAATGAAAAATATCATCAAAAATCAAGGTTATATAGATATTTCAAATTTCAAAGAAAAATATCCACTTAGTAGAAAATATTTAGTTACCTATTTAGATTATCTAGATAATTTTTCTCAGATAAAAAAAGATGGAAATAAAAGAGTTTTTTCATCTGAGATTATTTAATTTTTCTTTATTAGATTTTACAAATAAAATTGCCAGTAAACTAAGGCAGTTATTGTAATTAAAATAATACCAAGAATATTAAATACAAAACCAAACTTAGCCATATCTTTTACTCTAACAGCTCCACTACTTAAAGCAATTGCATTTGGTGGAGTTGCTATTGGAAGCATAAAGGCATATGAAGCACAAATTGTTGCAATAAATAATATTAAAGTAGTATCTATATGTGTAACTTGACTAAGAGAGTATATTATTGGTAAAACAATAGAAATCAAGGCTGTATTTGAAGTTACCTCAGTAGTAAAAGTAACTAAGGAAGCCACTATTATTATAATTAATATAGTTGGTAAATTTGTTAAAACTAAAAGGTAATTTGCAATTTCTCCTGCTAATCCAGTAGAAGAGAAAGCTGCTGCGATTGAGAAACCTGCACCAAATAAGAAAATTATTTCATAAGGAATTTTCTTTGTATCTTCCCAAGTTAAAAAACCAATTTTTGGCATAAACATTAATAACCCATAACTTAGTAATATTCCTTTTTCATTTAATCCAAGGCCACTGTAATATGGTTCGATTTTTGAATTCACAACTAACACCACTATTAAAGAACCTAATATGTATAAAAGGCGTTTTTGATCAACTGTTAAGTTGCCTTTTTCTTCTATTTTTACATCTAGTTTTGAATCTTTTACACCAAGAGATAAAACAAAAGGAATTATTATTAACATAAGTAAAGAAAGAGGAGCTGTAATAAATATCCATTTTATAAAAGGAATTGCTTCCATTGAATGCTGTTCCATAAAACCTAATAATATTAGATTTGGAGGAGTTCCAATTGGAGTCATAATTCCCCCAATACTTGCTCCATAAGCAATGGCTAAAACCATTCTCATTCTTATATTAGTATCTTCTGTTAAGTAAGCTGCAATTGGTATTAAAAGTAAGGCTGTAGTTGTATTTGAAATCAATGAACTTAAAAAAGCTGACGTAATTGCAAGAGAAAATAATATTCCTTTTATAGTATGTGGAAATAAACTCAAAAGTTTATTAGACAAATATTCATGCAATTGGGTTTTTTGCGTAGCTATTGCAATCATAAATCCACCTAAAAATAAAAATATAATAGAATTTGAATAATTCTGTGTTGTTTGATTTGTAGTTAAAATATCAAAACTTGGGAATAATATAATTGGAAATAAAGAAACAATACCTAAAGGTAAGGCTTCATTTGTCCAAAGGGTAACAAGTAAAACAATAAGAGATATTAATATTGAATGTTGAGTATTAAACGCAAGCCCAACTATAAAATATGTAATTATAGATAGAACTAAGGCTAAGGCAATTTTTTTCATAATAAACTTTCTTCTTCTTTTTCATTTAATTATATATTAAAAGTAATAAGTATGTAATGAAATTTAGAAAGAAAGTTTACATTTATATGAATTAATAATTAAAAAAGACAATAATTAAAAAATCATTTTTTCTTTGGTCTAAAAGGCTTAATAACTTCTTCGTTACACTCTAAAAATGGCCCTTCCATCAAATCAATACAATATGGAATAGCAGGGAAAACTGCATCCAAACATTCTCTTATTGATTTTGGTTTTCCTGGTAAGTTTACAATTAAAGAACTTCCTCTAAGACCTGCTGTTTGACGAGATAAAATTGCTGTTGGAACAAACTTTAAAGACTCAGCTCTCATAAGTTCACCAAAACCAGGCATCATTCTATCACATACAGCTTCAGTAGCTTCAGGAGTAACATCACGTGCAGCTGGACCTGTTCCACCTGTTGTAACAACTAAACTACATCCTTCAATATCTACAAGTTCTTTCATAGTATCTTCTAAAGTTTGTTGATCATCTTCAATACATCTATAAACTTCTTGCCATGGAGATGTTAGATAATCATTTAAAGTATCAATAATAGCCTTTCCAGATAAGTCTTCATATATACCTTTACTCGCTCTATCTGATGCTGTTATAATTCCAATTTTTGCAATTTCTTTACTCATAAAATATGTCCTTTTTCTTTTATAAAATATACAGTACTAAACTTTTTAAAAAAATCTAATGCTGCTTTTGAATCAATAATTTTATCTTTTTCACCTAAATATACCTCGATATTTATGCCTTTTTCTAAAACTTTATTTATTTTCTCTTCTTCCCACGTGTAGTTTAAAAGTTCGTCAAGCTCTTTAAGACTTCCTTCTACAAAATAGTTATTTATATTAAAACTATCATTTTTATTTAAAATAGAAGGATAGATAATATTCTCTAAAAAGTTTTTACAATATGCATTTTTATCTTTTTTAAAAAATATAAGTTGCATTCTTTTAAATTTTTTATCTTGGGCTTGGAAAAAAGCTGGGGAGAAGAGTTGTAAGGTATCAATTCTTTTTTTAGATTCTAAAGCATATTCAAAAGCCTTTGTTGCTCCATAAGAAAAACCTGAAACTGTAAAGTCATTATCTATTAAATACTCAGAAAAAAGCTCTTCCTCATTTTGTAAGGAAAAGCCAGAAAAAAATTTAGATATCATCGTTTGTAATTACCTCATTTTTAAGCATAATATTCTTTAATCTATTAATATCTGTAGCATTATGTGAAAGGTATGATCTTAAATCATTACTAATATTTTCTATTAAAACATTAGCATCTTTTGCCATTTTATAATCATCTACAATTTTTTGAGCTAAAGTATAAGCTTTATTTAGATCCTCACTATTTATTGCATATTTCTCTTTTTTAATTACTTCAACACCTATTGAACCAGCTAAGTATCTTTTAATATTTTCCAAAAGTTCATTATATGAAGGATAAATACTATCTATTTTCTTTGTACTTTCATCAAATAAAGATACTTTACTTTTAGAAACAAAAGCTTTACTCGCTTGATAAATACATAAAATATCTTTTTGCTCCATTGATAAAACTAGGCTATCTTTTTTACCAAATTCTACTTTAGTTTTTGCAGCTTCTATATCTTCTAATTCAATAACTTTTGCTTCTCTTTTTATCATATTTAATAAAGCTTCGTTTATAAGTGTTGATAGTGCAGCTGAACTAAAACCAGATGTTTCAAGTGCTAATCTATCCAAATCAAATTCATAATGTTTTGAAGTTAAATATAACTCTAAAATCTTTTTTCTATCTTCTATATTTGGCAAGTTTATAAATACTCGTCTATCAAATCTTCCAGCTCTTAAAAGTGCATCATCTAATACTTCTATTTTATTAGTTGCTGCTATAACAATAACTCCAGAATCACCTTCAAAGCCATCCATTTGTGTTAGAAGTTCATTTAATGTTGATTCTCTTTCATCATTTGTTTTTCCACCTCTTTTTTTACCAATGGCATCTATTTCATCAATAAATACAATAGCAGGAGCAGTAGCTTTTGCTTTGGTAAAAAGTTCTCTTACTTTTTTTGCACCCATTCCTACATAAATTTGAACAAAACTTGCACCACTTTGATAGAAAAAAGGAACATCCGCTTCTCCTGCAACTGCTCTTGCAATAAGTGTTTTCCCAACTCCAGGAGGTCCAACTAAAAGTACACCTTTTGGTAATTTAACACCATGCTTTAAGTATTTCTTTGGATTATTTAGAAAATCAACTATTTCTTCAAGTTCACCTTTTGTTTGAGAAATTCCAGCAACATCTTTAAAAGTAATATTTGAAGTAACAGCTGTTATATTTGAAGAAAAATCTTCATGCTTACTATTTGTTCTACTATTATCTTGGGCTCTATTTAATTCATTTGAAAAAGCAGAACCCTCGCCTTTTTCTTTATTTAAAAACTTTTGAATTTTCTCTTGTTTAAATCTTGCAAAAATTGCAAAAACTATTAATAATAAAAGGAATATAATTCCAAAATAATAAGAGCCTGATTTTATATGATCACTACTTTTATAAAGTGTATATAAAAAAAGTACCAGCAATATAATTGCTGACATACCCATAAGTTTAAAGTTTTTATCTAAAATATTTTTATTTGAATCTCGCGACATTTTTATTAACCTTTGCTTGATAATCCTCTATAAAAATCCAATCACCAACTAAATCAACAGAACTTTCCACTTCTATTTGATTAAAGTGTTGGTCAAAACCAATATATTTACCATTTTTTTGAGTTTCTATTAAAACTTCAAGAGTTTTAGTATTATTTTTTCTAAATTGGTAATTCTTTTCTTCTATGATTTTTGTTAATTCATTATATCTTTTTTTAGCAATATCACCTTTGATATCGCCTTTCATAGTAGCACTAGGTGTTCCATCTCTTTTTGAATATGTAAAGCCATGAACATGAGTAAGTGGGAACTTATGTAAATTTTCAATAGCTTCTTTCCATAATTCTTCTGTTTCACCAGGATGTCCTACAATAAAATCTGTTCCTAAAGCATAGCCATTTTCTTTTAAAAACTCAAAAAGTTCAAGGTCACTTAATACTTTATTTCTTCTATTCATAATTTTTAACATCTCTTTTGAAGTATGTTGAAGTGCAATATGAAGATGTTTTGCCATAAAAGGTTCATTTATGATTTCTTTGAATTCATCATCTATTTGAATAGGTTCTATACTTCCCATTCTAATTCTTCTAACACCTTTTATTTGAGACATTTTTTTAAGAAGTTTTGCTAAAGAAGTATGCTGTTTTTTACCATAAGAACCTACATTAGTTCCAGTTAAAATAAATTCTCCAAAACCATTTGAAGCTAAAGTTCTAACTTGTTCTAAAATTTTATCTTCAGTATAAGACCTTGCGTCTCCTCTTACATAAGGAATAATGCAATATGAACATCTGAAATCACAACCCTCTTGAATTTTAATAAAAGCTCTACTTTTACCTATAAACTCTTCAACAATAGTATCATCAATATGCTCTAAATCACCAGCATTGAAAAATCGTTCTTCATTTTGTAGAAGTTCATTGATTTTCTCTTTTTCTGAATGTCCAAATAAAGAATCTACTTTTTCTTCTTTAAAAAGGTTTTCACCTTTTGTCCAAACTCCACATCCTGTAAATACAACTCTTGGAGGTTTATTAAATCTATTTAAAGAGTTTATATAACCACGAGCTGTACTATCTGCACTATTTGTAACTGTACATGAGTTTATAACAACTATATCAGCTTGTTTCTCATCTTGTGTTACTTCAAAATCTTTTAAATTACTCATCATAACTTGAGTATCAAACACATTTGTTCGACACCCAAAAGTTTTAAAGAATACTTTTTGCTTGTTTGCTGAAAAATTCATTAAAGCTTTTTCCTCATTTATCTTTTTATAATTTGATCTTCTATATCTTGTGGAACCGTTCTATTTGAAGGTCCATAATGATCATCAGTTTTATTTATATTTATTTGTTGTGTTGGGTATGCAATATGAATATCAGGTTCTTTCATAAATGCTTCTAAAATCTCAGGAGACATAGTACTTCTTAATACTAAAGCTGAATAAGAGTTTGTTAAATACCAAGCTGAAATCACTATTCCATATGGTTCTACAAAGGTATAAACTCTAGGTTCTACACCTGTAGCTCTTAATTGATATTTACTTCTCATTTTTGAAAGTTGCTTTCTTGTTATATCTGTATAACCTTTTGAATAATGTTTCAAAATCTCTTTTGCTATATGCTGTGCTTTTTTGTGATTTGAATCAAAAGTAATAGTAATATCAATACCATCCCAAACTGTTCGTAATCCAGAATGCGTATAATTCGCAATCATTTCAGAGAAAACATAGTTATTTGGAATAAAGAAAATTCGGCCTGTTCTTCTATTTGTTCTATATGAAGTATAAGTAATATCTTCTCTAATAGTCATTTTAACAAGTGAAATATCAAGAACATCTCCCACAACTTCTTGCCCATCTCTTGTTACTTTTATTCTATCTCCAACATGTATAGAACCTGAACTTACAATTACTAGCCATCCAAAAATCGACATAAACCAATCTTTTAAAGCAATAGCAATACCAGCTGATGCGAATCCTAATATTGTTACAAGATATGAAACATTATCAATATATGAAAATAACATAATCATCAAAATCATAAATACAACTAAAAAATT
>Ga0193962_1000109_pt1 | contig 37308 bp, 32 predicted proteins | sample FB_5_MG_FD_140335 | JGI IMG/M metagenome (GOLD analysis project Ga0193962, IMG submission 140335) | Microbial mat bacterial communities from the Broadkill River, Lewes, Delaware, United States - FB_5_MG | ecosystem: Environmental > Aquatic > Freshwater > River > Microbial mats | place: USA... | reverse complement strand
GGGGTTGTTCGCTGAGTAGTACTACTTTGATAAGTACCACATTATTTTTTGTTTATGGAAAAATCACTACACCGATAAGTATCACATATTTTTTACCAATTAGATTTTGGATTGGTGCTACTTCGATAAGTATGGTAAATTTTTTCTGTAATAGGATTTCTCTTTCCACACTACTTCGATAACCCAATCCATTTTCCCTCAAAAATTATTTTTCAGACCCCTCTATTTTTTTCGATCAAAATTTTTGATGGATAATGAAAAGATGTTCAAAACTATGAATTTGACAGGGTGAAAAAACTCATGTAAAAAACAGATGTCGAAAACAAAAAGGAAATAAATGAGGGGAGACTATATAATATAACATAGTAGAATAACCCCTTTCCTTTCACCTATCCCCTAAATAATGTATTGCATAAATAAAACCTAACCTATACAGTACCTATACCTGAAGAGAGCATGTAAGTGCAAGCTGAGTGAATGAAGAGCGAAGCGCAGCGTAGCGATGAATGAACGAGGCGCAGTGCTGTAATGCTCGATGAAGGGTAACCGTAAACAGAAAAGGAAAATCAAATGAGCACTCCCAAGAAATTAAGCTTCATGCGTATTTGTAAAAGCGGCGATTGTCTTTATCTGCCTGTTGATGAAGAAGGTTGCACTCCTTTCGGCTTTGCCATGATGGCTGTGAAGAAAGGCTTTGCCATTACCCGGAAGGGTTGGAACGGTAAAGGCATGTTTGTTTATTTGGTTCCTGCTGGAGCCTATCCGGCACAGACTGGGGTAGCCAAGCAACACTTCGGTGAAACCCTGGTACCCTACCGTCCCTACCTGGCCCTGAAGACTGCACAGGGTGATGTGGCCACTTGGGCGCCCTCTGGATCTGATGCCCTGGCTGATGACTGGGTTGTGCTGACGGAGGTACCCAGTGCTGATTGATACCATGGCCAATATGCACAAGGATCCCTATGCGATGTATGGGGAAGACGATGACGATGGGCAGCGGGCTACCGGCCGGACCAAGAAGCTGGCCCTGAAGTATGTGCTTGAGGCTTTGGAGCACCCCGGGCAGAGGGTGCAACTCAAAGATCACTGGGATGACCTCCGGGGTCATTCCCACCTGGCCGGCATTTGCACTCACCTGGGGAGATCTTTGGGACTGAAAGAGTTGGTGTTCGAGAAGACCCCTATGGGAGATTTTTTCATTTGGTTCAACAAAGGAGGGAAAGCGTGAGTGACATTGAGTCGTTAGCAGCACATGTGCATAACGCATGGTGGGAAGAGAAGAAGGAGCAGGGATTTCATGCCCCTGTTAAATGCGATAGCTCTTTAGCTTGTTCGGACCGCAATATTCTGAGCGTTAAGCCTAAATATGGTGGTATTGATGCTCCATTCCCGAAGTTCCATAAATACTGTGATAAATGTCACCCCGACATGTACCCCTATGGAGAGCTTCCCGAGAACGTGAAGGACTATAATCGGATGACGGTTAAGACGGTCCTTGATGCTATCCAGGCCAGTGGCATGCCTGGGGGTACTTCTGACGGCTACCACACCTTCGATGAGCTCTATGAGTTCCGGAAGCTCTATAACGCCTGCCTGTTCAATGAGTGGGCCAAGCAGGGCAAGTGGGATGTGCACAAGTCTGCTCGGCATTCGGATGGTGAAGAGTGCTTCGGTGGAGGCTGGTTTATTGTTATGGCTCAGACCCCCTCCGGGCAGGTGTCCAACCACTATGAGATGAAGGATTGGAACCTGTTCAAGTGCCCGATCAGAGAGACGGCCAATAAGTGGGATGGCCACACCCCTCAGGACGTTATGAATACCCTCAAGCAGGTAGCCCTCTACCCCCAAGGAGATTAAACATGAAGTGTATTCAGTTCACCGGCCACAACAACCAGGATTGCCTCTCTTTTCTTGGTTCAAATTATGACAACACCCGCAACTGCCCCAACGTGATCACTGCCCAGGGGGTGGTGGACTTACACATCGGGGAACTGATCGTGCAGGATGACAATGGGGAGTTCTATGCAGCTACCCTTCGTCTGCCGGAGAAGGAAGTACAACCCTGGGTGCACCTGGAAGCCACCTGCGTGAAAGCCTTCGAGAACCCGGGCAAACTTTTTCCTATCGAGGATGAAGCTATCCCCCGGATTCTGGAAGGTGTTGTATGCTCTCAGTTGAAGGTAGTTCGCATTAATGAAAAACCCTATCTGGTTTGTGCTGAAAAAGAGTAGGAGAAGTCATGGTACCTGCATTGACGGAAGATGAGTTCAAGGCCGTCTTGCCCTCCAGTATGAGGAAGGCAGTCAACCCCATTTTGATGATGGGTATTAACAACGTTTTAACCCAGGAAGAGGACTGGGAGCATTACCGGGACAACCTGCTTGGCTTTGCCAATGTCCTGACCCAGGGGAAATTCCCCATCTCCAAGTATTTGAGTGCCGTGCGTTACGCGGGGTACAAGTTTATGGGGATGACCAACCGGGATGCCTTCAACCGGACCTTTCCAGAGAAGAAGAAGAAGTGGGATGAGCAGGGTGTTTCTTCGAAGGATCAATCCAGCTACCACACAGCCTACAACAAATCCAAGTTGGTGGTCTTGATCATGGAGCAGGCCATGATCCCCACCCACATTTTGAACCAAGATGTGTTTCAGGAAGCTATCAACACCCAGCGGGCAATCATGATGGATACCAAGGTATCACCCATGGTGCGGATGAGTGCTGCCAACAGTTTGCTCACCCACCTGAAGGCGCCGGAGACCAAGAAGATTGAGCTGGATGTGGGTGCCTCTGCTCCGACCATCCATGAGGATTTCCGCATAGTGATGGATCAGATGGCCAAGACGCAGTTGGAATATATGAAACAGGGTGGTGATGTGAAGGCCCTCACCAACGTATCCATTGTCCCGGACCGGGGAGAGGTGATTGATGTGTAATGTCTCTTTACAAAAAGCAACCAGTCGAGCAGTGGCTGAGGGAAACTGATTACGACTTCGTAGGGTATGTGCCGGCGGAGTGGGCTCTTAAATTTGTTTGGTTCATCAAGCAAGTCAATGCCGGCACCGAGGAGAACGAGACTCCCCTGGTCCACCTGAAGATGATGGATAGGGTATTCAACAAGGACAGGAGGTGTGCGATCCTCTGTCACAGGGGGATCGGTAAGACCACCCTCTTTGGTGAGTACCTGATTCTGTTCATCGCGGCCTTTGGGGAGTTTCCTGGCTTTGGGAACGTGAATCTACTGCTCTATGTAACGGACTCCATTGAGAACGGGGTAAAGAACCTCCGCCGAAACGTGGAATACCGGTATGGGGAGAGTGATTTCCTGAAAAGCCTCATTCCGGACAAGAGGATCACTGTAGGCACCGATGGAGCCGGTTTTGTGGGTTTAGATACCTTTGAGGCCCAGATAGCCACAGGCCGTAAATTCACTGATATTCGCCTTGAATTCCGCAATAACGAGGGTCATATCCTGGTAGTAAAGGGGTATGGGGCCAAAACGGGAGTGAGGGGTGCTAAAGAGCTTGGCCAGAGGCCCTCTGTAGCGATCCTTGACGACCTCGTAAGCGATACGGATGCAGAATCCCCTACGGTCATCAAAACGATCGAAAATACGATCTATAAGGCCGTTTCTAAGGCCCTTCACCCTACCCGCCAGAAGATGGTATGGCTGGGTACCCCATTCAACGCCCGAGATCCCCTCTATAAGGCCGTAGAATCAGGTGCATGGCGGGTTAGTGTCTACCCTATCTGTCAGCATTATCCGTGCACCAGGGAGGAGTTTAGGGGCTCCTGGGAGGATCGTTTCCCCTATGAGTATGTAAAGGCTGAATACGATGAAGCCCAGGCTCTGGGCACTCCCGAGAACTTCAACCAGGAGCTTATGCTGAGGATTATGTCTGATGACGACAGATTGGTAGAGGATGATGATATCCGGTGGTATAACCGGACTTCTCTCATGAAGAGGAGATCAGCATTCAACTATTACATTACCACTGACTTTGCCACCACAGAGGAGGATGCCAACGACTTCTCTGTCATTTCCGTCTGGGCCTTGAACAGCAAGGGTTATTGGTTCTGGGTAGATGGTGTTTGCAAGAAGCAGCTGATGGATAAGAACCTGGCTGACCTGTTCAGGTTGGTTCAGAAGTGGAATCCCTTGTCCGTGGGTATTGAGGTCACCGGGCAGCAACAAGGGTTTGCATCCATCATCGAGCGAGACATGATGGACAAGAACATCTTCTTCAACCTGGCTTCGGAGAACAACCAGAACCGTCCTGGCATCAAACCGAATACCAACAAGATGCTCCGCTTCAGTATGGTATTGCCTTGGTTCAAAGCCAAGAGATTTTATTTCCCTGAAGAGCTGCGTGGCAGTGCCCCCATGATGGAATGCATGGATGAATTGGGCCTGGCGGCTAAGGGTGGGTTCAAGTCCAAGCATGACGACTTCATTGATACCATCTCTATGCTGGCATCCATGGTTGTGTGGCGCCCATCGGATGATGGGATGCCCATGACAAAAGCTTCTGAAGATGATATCTGGGACATGGAAGAAATCGAAGAAGAAGTTTCAGCGATGGATTCTTATGTGGTATAGTCCTGCAAACAACAGAAGGAGCGTTTATGCTTACACTGAAAGAGATTTTCGACGATCTGGCATATGGTGAGTTTTCAGGCATGGCCGTGGGTAATGCCAAAACTCAAGAGGGAATTACCCCGGACAAATACAAGAAAATAACCAACCTGGTGAACGCAGCACTGCTGGACTTGTTCACCAGATTTGTCTTCAGGAAAAAGGAACTGGACCTGCACCAGAAGGACGGTGTGACCCGGTATTACCTTCGGGCTTCTCATGTAGGTGATCCCCTTACTGGTGGGGATGACATTTACCTGGATGGAACCAAGGAAGATGAACTCAACAACGACATTATCAAGATCCTTGAGGCCTACGATGAGGATGGCAACAGGGTCTTCATCAATGACCACCAGTACCCTGATGATATCTTCATGCCTGAGATGGACGTGATCAAGCTTCGAGACAATGGTAAGCGGCGTATCATCTCTTTGGTTTACCAAGCCTCTTATCCGCGGATTGGGGTCACCAGCGATTTTGATCCGGCTGCTGTGCGGTTGGATGTCCCTTCCACCATCAAGACAGCCATTATGATGCATGCTGCTTCCCGCCTGTTTACCGGCAAGACTTCCAATGTTGGAGAAGGTCAACGAAGTATGTCCAGCACCTTCCTGTACCGGTATGAGACTGAATGCTCTCGTATCAGGGATTTGGTTCTGATGCCTATGGAAGACACTGAAGTAAATGCTTTTAACAACAGGGGGTTTGTATAATGCGACCTGGACGATATGACTTTACCGTTTACCGCGGGGGTACCTTGGGTATTGGGCTCTCCGCACGGGATGCCAGTGATGTGGCAATCTCCTTCGATAAATACACTACCATGCGGATGCAGGTAAGACATGCCTGGGATAAGGCTGCCGGTGAACCACTGCTTGAGTTGACCTCCGCCAATGGGGGTTTGACCGTTGTTAATGCCGGTTTGGGGATCTCGGTAAATATGCATGCCAGTGAAACAGCATCCCTTGCTTTTGATGAGGGGGTCTACGATCTGGAGTTGGTGATCGAAGCAGAGGGCGAAGAGGATATCGTGGACAAGATGCTCTATGGTAAATTCTACGTGATGAGCGAGGTGACCGTATGACCGATCCCCAGGTATTTGTAGAAGTCACTGAGACCCCTGTTAAGGTGTCCATTGATTCAGGTACCCCGGTTGTGACCATCATGAATTTGGAGGATCTTCATGACATCACTGTAGTGCATGAGGATCCCATTGAGGTGGTTGTAGCTGACCACCGTCCAGAGGTGAATGTCCATGTAGGTGGTTCAGGGGGTCTGCTTGATAAGAGCACCCTTATGGAGATACTTTCAGATTCCCTGGACACCAGTGTTTTCTCCCCTGCTTTAGCAGCTGATATTGGGCTGCTGAGAGATCTCTGGCTGCGGGTGGGTAGGGATGTCGATCAACTCCTTACGGAGCTTGATATCGACCATATTTCACGTACAGCGATGGCTTATACGGATGAGCAGATTAGCTTGCAGGCCATTGAAATGGGTCGCAATGCGGAAGGCATTCAGGCCAATAAAGCAGCCATTGATATGAATGCCGAGCAGATCACCTTGCAGGTCACTGCTCTGGATGATAAGACCACAGGTATCCTGGAATCTCAAACAGCTGCCATTGATGTCATGGCCAATAACATATCAAGCACGGTATCCCGGCTGGATGTCATTGAAAGTCCTAATGGGCTGGCTGGTACTGTGGCACAGCATACTGCTTCGCTGAACCAATCTTCTGATCGGATTACTGCAGAAGTGACTGCCCGGGAGTCTCTGGCCAGTGGGGCAGTACAGCAGAATACCACACGGATCACCCAGACGGCAGAAGCCTTAGTGGCCCAGATAACTAATGTGAATGATCTCACCGGCCGTATGGATTCTGCGGAGACTCGCATGACCGCTACGGAGGTTGTGACAGAGGTTTTGTCTGAAGGCTTGGCTGATACGCAATATGCCATCAAAGCAGTGGAGTCTTTATCTGCTGATCGGTATGGGGTGGTCATTGAAGAGACTGTGGGTGGGACCCCCTATGTCTCTGGCTTTGAGCTGTTGATTCACCCTACCTGGCTGGCCAGCACCGATGATGCTTCTTATGTCTATAAGTTGGGCAATCTGGTGAGTTATGCTGATGGGAAAGTTTATCGATGCATTCTGGAACATACCTCTTCTGCAGCTAATTCACCTGGTTCAGCATCTTCATCGACATACTGGGTACTCCATGCAGATTCAGCCCAATCAGAATTCAATGTGAAGGCTGAGCATTTCCATGTGATTACCCCTGGAGGTCTGGTACCACTCTTTGTGGTTGACGGCACCACGGGAGCTGTTACGGTAAATGGGGATCTGGTGGTGAATACCATCAAGTCTACCAACTTTGATGCTCAAGAGCCTGGAGAGAGTTGGTTCTCCCTGGATCCTGAAACAGGTCAAGCAGTGTTTAATAACATGGTAATGACCTTTGGCACTGCCCAAGCAAAGAAGGATTTTCAAGACTCTGTGGGAATCACTGGTGCTCTGTTGTTGAACTGGACTGGTAGTCAGGCAGTTGTCACCAATGGCCACCTTGATGCGGCTGATGCTTGGTCTTTTGATTCTGCTCAAGCTACCGGAGCTATGATAGAGGTAGAGGTAGATGATGCTTTCACAGGCAAATTACAGGTCGCTTTGAATGGGGTAGTCCTTACTGTTGATGTACTTGGTTCAAGGGACCTTGGTGATGTGGCCTGGGCTAACACAGGCTTTTCTGATGAGAGTGAAGCAAGCAACTATATTGATTTGTCCATGGGTGGCAAATTTTATGATTTAGGGGGTTTTTAATATGACTACAGGTGGACCTCAAGTAATTCAATGGAGAGGTGGTCCTGCTGCCGAATCTGATGTGTTTATCGGCCGGCCTAAAGAGATCACAGTAAATACGACTGCCTGGGAGATGTGTCTTCATGATGGCATTACTCCGGGTGGTCATCGTTTGGGTAGATCTGGGGATGCCCCGGAACACCAATGGGTTGGTGGGGAGTTACAATTCAAAAATCCTGATGGTACCTGGGGTGCCCTTATTTCTTTAACTACGGAATTAACCACTGAGCAAATTGCTGCTATTGAAGCCAAGGGGACCAGTGAGATAACCCGGGTAGGTACAGAAGGTGGGGATACCCAGGTCGCTCGGGTAACCATAGAGGGTAATACCCAAGTTGCCCGAGTAATTACTGAAGGTGACACCCAAACGGCTCGGGCAACTGCAGAAGGTGATGCCCAGATAATCCGAGTGCAAGGTGAAGGCACTACCCAAGTAGGGCTCGTCACAGCAGAGGGCACCACTCAGACTAATCTCGTCATAGCTCAAGGTACTTCAGAAATTGCACGGGTAGAGGCTGAAGGTGGTACTCCACAAGTGGCTCGTGTGGTGGCAGAGGGGGATACACAAGTAGCTCGTGTAAGTGCTATGAGCAACACTATGGTGGATACTCGGCAATCTGTCTTATCCTTCGGTGGTGGCCTCACTGCTGAAGAGGTAGAGGTAAAGGTCTTTGATTCCATTGACTACATTGGGACCGGGGTAGCTGGCCTCGCTGTGGACCTTGGTATGGCCTTCAGTGGTGGGGAGTATGGTGGGATGGTGATGTATACTGACCCGACCCGCGCCGGGGACCGATTCGTTACTGATACTATCAGGGGTGCAGGACATCTTCTTGTATCTGACTCTGTTAATTCAGATACAGTATGGGCAGATAAAATACAAGAATTCACATCAACTGGGTTTGTTGCTGGTGATGATATAAGAATCAACTCACCAGACGGCAATAACGTCTTGGCCTTTCATACGACCAACAAGGTAACAATTGATGGTATTGAGTGGTCATTTAATCCTGCTACAGGATTTGCAATGTGTAAATATACAGGCGACGCGTCTCCTAAAGTTATAAAACACCCAATGGGTACTCCACTCATCATGGGGTGGTTTAAGCAGATTGATGCCTCTCGGAACTGGACTGTATACTCATCAGTTATTGGGGCTTCAAAGTTCTTAAACTTGAATTTATCAAATGCTGCTGCTGCTAATGCCGCGATGTTCGATAACAAAGATTCAACAGATGATGAGATATATGTAGGCACAACAAACTCCACTAATGCACCCGGTGGTACGATCATGTTCTATGGCTGGTTCGGCGAACGCCTTGATGACATCACGCCCGGCATGTGGGGTAAACGTGGGGTGACGGTTACAGTGCTACTCACAGATGGTGGGACATTTGATTGTGGGTTTGAACCAGAGGCAATCATTTCTAAAATGATTGATGGGCAAGATAGTTGGTATGTCATGTCAAAGGATTCAAACTTTGCAAAACTTACAAAACTTGACTCGCCAGACGCAGAAATAAATCAAAGTCCATCTGCAATTCCAACATTAAATGGGTCAGAAATAACTTTTCCTTCGAGTTGGTCAGGTGAAAGACTATTTATGGTCTTTGGTAAAACAGGCGACCTACCCACTGGGAAGTCCATACAGATCAAGGCCACACCGGATAAGCCCTTCGTGGCTACCATCTCGGATGGCTTCAATGTTAACAACGGAAACAAAGACCTGATCGTAGGGAAAGATGCTGACGCAGTTTATCCCATGACTTGGCCTGACGGTGAGTGGGATATCTTTGCTATGCCTGACGGTACGTTGGATTATGGCCCTGTTGGGTCGTATACTGCTGACCTTGGGCCTGACTGGAAGAACACGAAGGTTCTGCTTGGTAAATGTACTGTGACGGATGGTCTCGTGGTTGACATTGACCTTGTGGCAACTGGTGATACTTGGGCATCACCTCTTTGGCCTGCTGTACCAAACACAACGTATATCATCCCGAATATGTTGATGTCTCGAAATGTTGAGTGGGCATTATACTACTCCTCCAAGCCTTCCAATGACGGCAGACTGGCGCTTACTGGGCTTCAGACGCTCGATGCAGAAGACCCTTATAGAGTTCGCGGTGGTAACGTATATCTTGAAGAGAATAATACATTCTCTGTTCGCTCTCGTGATTATCTGACAGACCTCGGCTACTTAACTGGTTATTACAAACTCGTCGTAAGGAGGGTTTCCAATGGATGAAGCTAAAACGTATTATAAACTGGTAACAAACGAAGATGGCAAGCAGCGTGTTGATAAGGTGGTTCCTTTGTTTGGGGCTAAGAAGCCTGAGGGCTACCAAGAGGAGCCCATCGTCTTGCCGTCTGACAAACTGAAGCAAGTCAAGGCCGATGCACTAATCACAAAGAACGCAGCTGTTGCTGCGGGGACAGTGACTTCAGTTCGAGGTATCGTGATGCAGTGTGGTGAATATGATACTCTGCTTCTCAGTATGTCCCCCATCAAAACCTTTGTCAGGGATATTGATAACGTAGTACACGCAGTTACTGAATACGAATTTGGTAAAATTCTCAATGATGTCAAAAACGCCTATGCTGCTATATTGATGACGTACTGGGATACTGTTGATAAGGCATAATCACAACTGCTACTCATAGGGGAGGGTAACTTCCCCTGAAAGGAATAATATGGCTATTTTAAGCATCCCTGCAGGCAATGTGATAGAGGGCGAAAATACCCTTAAAATTTGGGCTATAGGTGATACCCCTGGCACTCTGGTTAAGATTCAAGTAAGGGCCTCTTCGGAGGCTCAAATCTTATCTGACTCATTTGATACAGAGGGGGGTTTAATAGGGGTAGCTCAGGAAGGCACCTCTGTAGGTTCTCATGGAGCTTCCCGGCAATCAGCTCGATACCTCATTGCCGACATGGAATCGGACCAAAGGCTCTCCCCCGGTGAGAAGGCCACATGGCGCCAATCCTGGCATCAAATCAACATAGATTACACCAAGCTTGTGGCTTATGCCGCAACCCTCTCAGTGGACTCTACGGAGCTCGTAGGGGCACATGATTCATTAAGGATCTTCCTCACCAATGCAGGGGTATGGAGTCACCCGGCAGAGACGTATCTTCTTGTTGGTTCAACCATGTCTGATGTGTCTCAAGCATACGCCAACGCTTACAGGGATCTGGTGGATAACTGTAACGAGGCATACACAGAAGAGTGGAGTGAGGAAGGGGCAACCAATGATAGTGCTTGGCGAGCTGCAGGAGATACCACCAAGATAGATGGTGGTAAGATACATGCAGGATCAACCATCATTGTAGGCAATACAGTGGACGGAGATTATTGTGAGATTACAGATGGGGATATAGATTTTTGGCAATACATAGGTGATCAGCACGTGCATGCAAAATCCCTCAAACGTTTAGAGGTGGGTACAGCTATGTCTGGTGTCACCAAAGATATTCCTGGAGTTTTTCGGAACCCACCTAAGGTTTTTGTTTCACCCAATAACGTACCAACATATGACCATACTCATAGTGACCAGTCTCAAACCCTACACGTCAGCGCCTCTGATATACAACAGCCTGCTAACGATGGCCACTACACCTTTATGCCTAAGGCTGAGTTAATATTTTCTGCAGGTTCTACTACTGTTGGTGGTTCAGGTGAGAAAGAACTTTCTCAAAATGGCCCAACTACAATATCTTTTTACAGTGATCAAATTGCTTTACCCGCAGGTACTCGTAGTGTAACAGCATCAGGGTCTCACAGACTCATGTCTTTTTACATTACATATATCGGAGGAGTTTATAAAACAGTATTTGTACAATCAACGTCTGTAGTGAAAGCTCAACTTTTTTATGGGGGCGCTTGGCACGATGGCACAGAGCAGCACTTTTCTGGCCAAGGACAAACTTTCAATTTTTCTGTATCCGGATCAGCAGGCTCAGATATTACATATATGAGGCTACTCACCACAGTAACTACAACACTATCTACTGCTCACACAACTTATGGTAAAACTACCTGGGATACATCCAGGACTGATACCACAAGCTCTTCTGTATTGCTATCAGGTTCCCTGAATTACGCTGCTATTGGAGAGTAAGCTTGATCTTTTTGGTTCATCCATGTACATTTGCCAAAACCTTTGAGAGGAACCTATGACAGAAACTTTAGAGATAGAAAAAGAGAACCTGGCACCTGATTGGGCAAATGCTCCAACGGTCAGTGATCTCAAACAAAACATCGATGATGCAGAAGTTGACCAAGGCATCCACCAACAGGATGTTGATCGTTGGTTGGATAACATGGCAATCGAGGGTAAGGCCAAGCCGGCCAAGGTCCCTGGCAGATCTTCTGTAGCACCCAAGGTAATCCGGAAGCATGCAGAGTGGCGGTATGCCAGTTTGTCCAACCCCTTCCTGAGCACACCGGATGTCTTCAACGTATATCCCACCACTGCTGGTGATGCCAAGAGGGCCAAGCAGAATGCTTTGGTTTTGAATCACCAGTTCAACACTTACATTGACAAGGTGGACTTCTTCGATGCCTTTGTCCGAGAAGCAGTGGATACCGGTACGGTACTGGTTGAGGTATCCTGGGTAACCCACCAGGAAGAGGTTGAGGAGGAAGAGCCTGTTTATGAGTTCATCCCTTCTCAGGACCCTGGTCTGGCTCAACGGTACCTGTACCTGCTGCAGATCAAGCAGACCAGCCAAGACCTCTACTGGGAGCACATGAACGAGGGGATGGACCAAGCCATTATGACCTTCGTCAAAACAGGGATCCTTTATGAGGCCAGGCAGACCGGTACCCAGACAGTGCTCCGGGTTAAGGAGACTGCCAACTTCCCTGCTCTTGAGGTCTGTGAGATGTCCAACATCTTCATTGACCCCACTTGTAATGGGGACTTGAAGAAGGCTCGTTTCATTGGCAAGAAGCACAAGGCTTCCCTGTCCGAGCTGAAGAGGGATGGTCGATACAAGAACCTGAACCATATCCTGATTGAGGAAGCAGATCCTCTGGGTTCTTCAGACTTCAAAGACAGCGATGACATCACCTCTTTCTCCTTCAAGGATGAACCAAGAAAAGAGTTTGTGGTGACCACCTACTGGGGCAGCTGGGATATCCACGATACAGGGGTTGCTGTACCCATCGTGGCTTCCTGGGTCGGCCGGGTAATGATCCGCCTGGAAGAGAACCCTTTCCCTTTCAAGAGACCTCCTTTTGCCAAGTCAGTCTACATGCCTAAGAGGAAGTCTGTTTATGGAGAGCCTGATGGTGAGCTGCTGGAAGAGAACCAGCAGATCATTGGTGCTGTCACCAGGGGTATGATTGACCTCCTGGGTAGATCGGCCAACAGCCAGACAGGGGTACGTCAAGGCTTTGTGAATGCCACCAACATGAGAAAGCTCAAGCGTGGTGATGATTACGTTTACAATGGCCAAGGCGATCCTTCCCATTCTGTGTACCAGCACACTTACCCGGAAATCCCCCAGTCTGCCTACAACATGGTGGCTATGCAGAATGCCGATGCGGAGAGTCTGTCTGGTGTTAAGGCTTTTGGTTCAGGCATCAACTCCAAGGCCCTGGGTGATAGTGTAGGTGGTGGCCGTGATGCCATGGATGCAGCCAGTAAACGCGAGGCAGGTATCCTTCTTCGTTTGGCTCAAGGTGTTAAAGAGATCGGTCGGATGATCGTTGCCATGAATGCTGTCTTCCTTTCCGAGGAGGAGGTAGTTCGAATCACCGATGAGGAATTTGTCACGGTCCGCAGAGATGATCTGGCTGGTAAGTTTGATATTGCTCTGGCGATTAGCACTGCTGAAGAAGACAATAAGAAGGCAGAAGAACTGGCTTTTCTTCTTCAGACCACCGGTCCCAACGGTGACCCTGTTGAAATAAGAATGATCAGAGCTGAACTTGCACGCTTGCGTAAGATGCCAGAGTTTGCTAAACGTATCGAAGAGTATGAGCCAAAGCCTGATCCACTGGCAGTTGCAAAGGCTCAGAAGGAGGTAGAACTCCTTGATGCTCAGATTGCTAAAGAGAGGGCTCTCGAAGCGAAGCATCTCACTGAGGCACAGGCCAATGGTGCACGTGGTTATAAAGATGCAACTCAAGGCCATCTCAACGAGTCGAAGGCTGGTACTGAAGTGGCCAAGTCTCGTGATCTGCATAGCTCAGCAGACAACCGAAATCTGGACTACCTGGCTAAACATACTGGCCTGGATCACCAGCAAGAGCTTGACAAACTGGATAGAAACGCAGAACATAATTTAACGGCCACTTTGGTCAAGGCTGAAGCGGACAAGCAGAACAAATCTGAAACCAAGAAAGATTAACGGAGGTGATCGTGTACGATCAGGAAATCAAGGAATTGGCAGCAGACATCGAAAACGCTGAGAAGCATCTGGTACTGGCCGATGCTCTCAAGAGGCTCCAGGACAATGCAGACTTCAAGAAGCTGATCCTGGATGAATTCCTCGTTACGTATGCTGCTGGGCTTGTCCGCAGTAAAGCCATGGAGGCCTTGAAGGATGCAGACAACCAGGCATACATCTCCCGGGAGATTGATGCTGTTGGCTTCTTCAACAAGTTCCTCAACCACATCATGGTCCAGGGCAACATGGCTCTCGAAACCAAGGAAGTGGCTGAAGCCACCATCGAGTCCCTTCGGGCATCCATCAACGTAGAAGACAAGGAGGTGTAGCATGCCTGAAGAGATCGACTACGATAACATGAGCGATGAGGACTTCCTCAACGCACCTGAGCCCAAGCTTCCCCCGGAAGGGGAAGATGGGCAAGATGGTGAAGACGACACCCAGCAGGCAGAAGAAGAGGCTGATGTCGAGGACACTGAGGAAGATCCTGCTGAAGAGGAAGAGGACCCTGGGGAAGAGGAAGAAGAAGATCCCGGGGAACGGGATGATCCTGATGCAGCTGAGGAAGAAGAGCCCGAGGAAACCGAGGAAGAAGAGGACAAGGGTGCTGATGAAACCAAGGACGATAAGGAGACCAAAGGAGAAGAACTCTCTGCTGAGATCCTGGCCAAAGTCCTGACTCCTTTCAAGGCCAATGGCCGGGAGGTGAAACCCAAGTCCATCGAAGACCTTCAACGCATGGCTCAAATGGGTATCGACTACAGCCAGAAGATGGCGGGTATGAAGCCTGCCAGAAAGGCTTTGAAGACCCTGGAGAACAACGGCCTCTTGGATGAGTCTGAACTCTCCATGGCCATCGAGGCTTATAAAGGGAACCCTGAGGCAATCACTGCTCTGCTCAAGAAGCACAGCATTGACCCTCTCGAAATTGATATGAAGGCAGAGGGTGGGTACACACCCGAGAACCACACAGCATCGGATGAAGAGGTAGAACTGGATACGGTACTGGAGTCCATTAAGGGCACAACCACATACCAGGATACTCTCAACACCGTCACCAAAGTGTGGGATGCTGCCAGTTCCACCGAAGCGGCCAACAATCCCGCCATCATAGCCACCATCAACGAGCACAAGCTCGCTGGTGTTTATGACAAGGTGATGGATGTGGTCCAGTACGAACGCAGTCTGGGCAAGCTTGCCGGAGTCTCTGACCTCGACGCTTATCGGGCCGTGGGCACCAGGATGCAGACCGAAGGAGCCTTCAATGACCAGACCACTCAGGCCCAGCCTGATGTCTCTCAGAAGGCTGCTAAGACCAAAACTCCTGACCCCGCCAAGGAAGCCAAGAGGGTTGCACAGAAAAAGGCTGCAAGCCCTACCCGATCCAACAACAAGAAGATCGCCAAATTACCGCCCAACTTCAACCCACTTGATCTCGACGAAGAGGAATTCAACAAACTGGATCCCAAGCTTCTCGGCATCAAAGCATAAGGAATTATCATCATGACTATTGATGTAAACACTGGACAACGTATGTATGGGGACGGGACTGACAGTTCTGTCGGTACCCAACTTCAGGATTTCTACTACATCCGCAAAGCTCTCATTGAGCTACAGAAGGAAATCTACTTCACCCCCCTGGCTGACGTGACCGCCATGCCTAAGCACTTCGGCAAGAAGATCAAGCGGTACCACTACATGCCTTTGCTCGACGACCGCAACATCAACGACCAGGGCATCGACGCAAAAGGTGCCCTTCTCCAAGCAGCCAAGTTTTATGTCTTCGCTGATGATGGCCATGAGCTTGTCTCTGACGCTGTTGTTACCGGCAACTCTGATGGCTTTGTTTCTGTCGATGCAGCTGATACCGCCATTGCTGCTGCCGTTACGGCTACCCGTATTACCCAGGATGAAGCCGATGTGATGATCGTCACCAACGGCTCTGGTAACCTTTATGGTTCCAGCAAAGATGTCGGCACCATCGCAGCCAAGCTCCCAGCTCTTTCCGAGCACGGTGGCCGTGTGAACCGTGTTGGCTTCAAACGCCTGGAGCTGGAAGGCACCATGGAGAAGTTCGGCTTCTTCGACGAATACACCAAGGACAGCGTGGACTTCGATACCGATGCCGAGCTCATGTCCCATGTTAACCGTGAGATGCTTCGTGGCGCTCATGAGATGACCGAGGATGCTCTGCAGATCGACCTCCTCAACGCTGCCGGGGTTATCCGTTACGCTGGTGCTGCCACCACCAAGAAGACCATCTCTGGTGAAACCGGTGCCATCTGCGAAGTGACCTATGCAGACCTCTCTGCCCTGTCCATTGAGCTGGACAACAACCGTTGCCCTAAGGACACCAAGATCATCTCCGGCACCAGGATGGTGGATACCAAAGTCATCCCTGCTGCCCGGGCCATGCTGATCGGTTCTGAGATGTTGCCCACCATTGAGCGCATGACTGATCACTTCAACAACGAAGCCTTCATCCGTACCGCCCATTACGCTGCCGGCACCAAACTGCTCAACGGTGAGGTTGGTACTGTTGGCCAGTTCCGTATCGTTGTGGTTCCCGAGATGCAGCATTGGGCAGGCGCCGGGGCAACGGCTACTGCATCCAATGCCGGTTACCGCACTACCGGCAGCAAGTACGATGTCTTCCCCATGCTGGTCATTGGTTCCGAGTCCTTCACCACCATTGGCTTCCAGACCTCCGGCAAAGGCACCAAGTTCCAGATCTTCCACAAGAAGCCCGGGTATGCCACGGCAGACCGCAACGATCCCTACGGCCAGACTGGGTTCATGTCCATCATGTGGTGGTACGGCTTCATGACTCTGCGTTCCGAACGCATTGCCATCATCTACTCCGTCGGCCGCGTGTAACCCACTCCCTGTAACTGCCTCCCCTCCGGGGGAGGCTTTTTGAACCAAGAAAGGAAATATCATGACCACCGAAGCAGCTACCCCTACCGAGCTTGACCTCCTGAAAGAACGTGCCGACAAGATGGGCATCACCTACCATCCCAGTATTGGCCTGGATAAACTCAAAGAAAAGATTGCAGCTCATACCTCCGGCGAGGTTGTAAAGGATGAACCGGTCCCGAAGGGGAAGCAGGTAAAGCCCAAAGAGACTGAGGCTCAGCGCAACTACCGGCTCCGTATGGAGGCCCTCAAACTCAAGCGTGTGCAGATCACCTGCCTGAACCCGGCCAAAGCCAGTTGGTCCGGAGAGATCATCTCTATTGGCAACTCGGCCATCGGCACCATCAAGGAGTTCATCCCCTTCAACGCTGATGAAGGTTGGCACTTGCCCGTGGCCATCATTGAGGTTCTGAAGGAACGGAAGTTCCAGTCCTTCTACACCAAGAAGGTCAATGGCCGCAGTGAGAAGCGGAGCAAGCTGGTCCGGGAATTTGCCATCGGTGATCTCGATCCCCTTACCGAGGAAGAGCTCAAGACCCTGGCTGCTAAGCAGGCAAAGGATGAGGTGGAGGATTAAGCATGAATGCTTTAGATCCTATACGAATCCTGGAGGATACCCAACCTCCTGATGTAACCCAACTCACCACCAAGAGTCTGTCTGGTACCGGGGTATTTGATATCCTGATGAACTCGGTCAAGTTGCACTTGGTGGAGGAGTGGGACAACAACAGGATCAGCAATGCTGAGTATGCCACAGTTTATCTGGGTGCTCTCAGTGCTGTACTGGGGCAATCCGTGAACTATCTCATGAACCATCAAAATGAGAAACGGATTGCTGCAGAGATTGGTCTCATCCGTCAGCAGACAGCTTCTGAATTAGCCAACACTGCGGACTCTCTCCCGGAAGGTTTAGGCTTCAATATCTCCACAGAGATCCAAGGTTTGATTAAACGTAAACTGGAATTGGCTGCTCAGGACATCCTCTTGGCGGAATCCAAGGTGTTAACCGATAAAGCCAATAAGGATTATGTTGGTCAGAAGATCATCTCTGAACTGGCTCAGACTGATGTTGGTATTACCCAGGCCCGCTTGGCCGGGTATGGTTTCAACGATGCTGATACCATTTCAGGCATTTCAGAATATGCTCTTGCTCAAGCTAAAGCTACTGCAGATTTGACCGAACAAAAGGTTGTTACAGAGCTGGCACAAACCAGCAAGACCAAACCCAATGACTTGGGTAAGGATTCGTCTACAACCATCTCCGGTGTCGCCAAGGCTCAAGTAGATTTGGCCGAGAGTCAGAAAGCAAAAGCTGATGCTGAGAAAATCTTTTTGGCTCAGAAGACCATGACCGAATTGGCACAAACCAGTGATACGATTCCTCTCACCACAGAAGCATTGAATACCTCTGCCTCTGTGCAGGGTTCAGTCAAGAAGCAGCAGGATCTTTACTCTGCTCAGATCAGTGGCTTTGCCCGGGATGCAGAACAGAAGCTTCTCAAGATCGCAGCCGAGGCTTGGAACGTTGATGCCACGGTAGGTGCTGCCACAGCCAACGCCACCAACAAACTTGATGACGCCTCCCTGGGCAGTTTGATGACCAAAGCCCGTGAAGGTGTTGGCCTCACCTAATCCTCTCCACATACCATCAAATCAGATAGGGGCTTCGGCCCCTATTTTTGTAGGTGTCCTATGAGCATATTTGGCAGTAAGAAACGTATTGACGTATACTCCTTCACCACTCCCCTTGTACAACCCACAGAGTTTGCCCTTGAGGATGCTGTACTATATGCCATCCTTAAGGATGAGCCTATTGGTAGCTCTATTGTAAACACAGCTCTTGGTGGTATGGGGGTCAAGGTGGATGCAGCCTTACGGTATGCCCGGGATCACTATATCCTGGGTCTTCCCAACAATCACCACAGCTCTTCAGATCAACTGGATGATACTGTAGTTGCCGAGGTAATCAAACAAGATTTATCCCTACCACATGGTTGCTTGGTGCGTAAGAATTTCCAAATCCCCTTAACACCAGATACAGTGGTTTTGCCTTACCTACTGGATACCCGGGGTCTGGATACCAGATCAGGGGAGATTACCCAACCACCTGCTGAATGGGGTTTGCCTAATACTTGGCGTGCCTACAAGTTAGTTGCGAAAATCGCTATTGATGACATAATTATTCTGCCTGATAACCAGACCATTCAGATTACCTACATAGCAGATATGCAATACACCATCACCTATGACGGTAGGCCTGAACTCAATCATGTGCCCCAAAGTGAATTCACCCATCAGTTTGTTGAGACTCAACCTTTACCTACTGGCTTACGCATGGGCAGCACATACCTTATGGCTGGGTACAGTATTTTGAATGCCTCTGGTGAAGCACAGAATCTGGTGAACTGGTGGTACTATGCCATGGACTCAGATAAGTACCCTACCCTTAAGCCAGACTCTGATGTGGTGGATGGCCTTAACTCATATCCGGTCATCCCCTTAAGGTATGATAACCGATCAATAAGTAGCTCATACGAGCCTGACCTATATAGGTCATCAAAACTACTCATGAAGAAGCTCGGTATGGATTTTGATACCCTCATAGGGGGTCTGGAATCAAACCCTGATATCGCTGAAATTGACCACGCATACGTGATGTTTGGTGCAGACGTTCAGTCGGATAGTCCAATCACTTTGGCCTATCTGGCAGAGTTCTTCACCTACCTGGCAGACGCAGATGACGAGACTATTTGGGATGCACTGGGAGGCTCAACGGAGCGCCTGAACAGCTATTCTTTTGGTTCATATACCAATACCTCCGGTGTGGCAGAAGAGGTCCATAATCGCTCCTTAGAGGGCTCTGTGGATCTTGTCCAAACCAAAGTGATTAATCCCTCCGAAACCATGTCCCTCACAGAGCATGGGTTAAAGATCGATATCACATATAAGTCGATTACGTCGGTATTGATTAATGGCTCCATAGGGGAGGTAGGCCATGCTACCAAGGAGATCACCCTATCTGATACAAGCAGCAAAACAGGCACTCAGAGGGTCGATAACAGCAAGCTTATACTACGACACCAGGTAGCCACGAACGTCTACAGGGAGGTCATTGTGACCGGTCTGGTGCACACCAACCAGATCTATGGAAGGCACTCTGTAGTCACCACCTGTGAGGATGTAGCCAACAGCGAAGACGAGCACAACCTGATCATACCCCTGCACTACACCGTTGCTCAACGAATAGGGTTGATGACCCGATCCACTCTCTATGAGGAGTCTCTTCGTATCGTGATCAACTCTTACGTGATCACCAAGGTGAAGTGGTATCAACGAACCTTTTTCAAGATGGTCCTGTTTGCTGTAGGGGTAGCCATCACCATCTCCACCGGGCAAGCCTGGGTGATGGGTTTGGTCACTGCAGCTGAAGCGGGCATAGCAGCATTGATGCTCTTCATCCTCAAGACAATCGTCATCTCAGCCGCTTTGCATTATGCCACCGTAGCCATTGCCAAAGAGATAGGTCCTGATTGGGCTTTCGTTGTTGCGGTGGTGACAGTAGCCTTATCCAAAAAGTTCTCAGGCAATATTGAATTTCTTGGTTCACAGATTCCCGTGGCAGAGGTTTTCCTTCAAGTGGGTATGTCCTTTATCAACGCAGCCAATGAGGCAATCAATATGTTGATTCAAGATGTGTCTACAGAGTACAGTGAATTTATGGTTGATGCGGAAGCTCAAGAGGAGATCCTTCGAGCCAAGCAAGAATTGCTGGAGACAGAATACACTCTACCCTTCAGCTACTTGGAACCTCCCTTCAGCCATCCCAAGCCGGAGACCTTCTCTAAACCAGATGAACTCTATAACCGAGTGCATGTGTCAAACGTTGGTACTCTCAGCTTGGATGTGATAGAGAATTACACAACCGTAGCGCTCCTCTTACCGGAGCCAGAAACCATTTAAACGAGGTGAAACATGGCAGCTTTTGGAGCTATCGATTATGAACAACCGCAAACATTGGCAGGATTAGATTTTGCTCGACCTGTTGATGTGAACCAAATCATCCAGGCACAACAAACGAATCCTCTCGGTGTAGGCAACACTACTCCGGTGACCACCACAGGGGTACCCAGTTTTAACTTCGGTACTCCTGGAGTTGCACCCGGAGCCGGTGGACCAACAATGTGGAATAAGTTTTTTGGCAGCAAGGAGACTGGTCCGGGTATGGCTATGCCGGCACTGGGACTTCTGCAAGGTGGCCTGAACTTTTACCTGGGGAAAGAGAACCTGGATCTGGCCAAGGAATCTCTGGCAACCAGCAAACAGCAATTTGCTGATCAGTTTGGTTTGCAGAAGCAAGAGATCAACCGGGACATCCGAGATCTGGGAGATCGTCGGTATGCACGTAACCCGACAGCCAACCCCACTGGCCAGCAATACTTTGACGAAAACCGTATCCTGTAAGGAGGGATTATGCCCCGAGCAATCAGAGAATTTCGACCCATTGCTCCCGTGGATTTCCGGGGAGCAATGGCTGGCACCCAACAGGCTGGCACTCAGTTCAATGCTGGTTTCGATGCACTGAATCGGGTTGTGCAGAATGTCCAAGCAGCCAATGATGCACAAGCGGCCAGGGCCACTGCACAGAACAATGCAGCCATCCAAGCCAACCTTGAAAGACTGCAATCCATTGGTGATTTGGTGGAAGCAGAGGAGGCTGGTGCTTTTGGTGTGGAAACCCTACAGCAACAGTTTGGTACTCGGTATGATGCAGGCAAGGCAACCGAGATGCTGAACGCAAGGCGAACCAAATTGAAAGAGGAGGGTACCCAAGACTTCCTGGCAGCACACCAGGACAAGGTCTCCAGCCACGCAGATATTGAAGGTCTCATGGCATTGCCCGGGGCAGAGAATCTGGATCAGGCTGCTCTGCGAAATACCCTGTCTCAACGTTTACAGGGTACCCGGGCAGACACCCAACAAAGCAGAGCAGATGCTGCTTACTTCAAGAAGCAGACCCAGGAGGCTGATGACCTTGCAGCCACCAAAGCTCTCATGGGGTACAGTGCAGCGGTGGCCAAAGGTACTCCCCTGGCCGAAGCAGAAGCTCAGTTCTCCACTGACCTGTCTCCTCGGGCAGCGGAGAAGTTTCTTGCTGGAAAGACCCAGGCAGTCAACAAGAGACAGGCTTTAACCGATGAGCAAAACCGGGCTTACTCCAGGCGCCAGGAAGAGTGGACTGCGGAAGGCAATATGCTGACCATGCAGGCTCAACAAGCCATGGCTCCTGAACAGACCAAGCTTGCTCAACTGACTCAGGTGGTGGACGGCGACAAGACTGCAGCAACCAGAATCTTTGGCAGCTTGAAAGGTATGGAAAACTTCGACAGTGTGCTGGATGCCATGAGCAGGGAAGATAGTCTTATCACTCTCGAAAAGACCAAACCCCTCTCTGAATTGCACCAGCGTCTGTCCAAGGTTTATGGTTCAGAAGATGCCTCCCGGCTCATTGCCCAGGGCTACTCCGCGGTCAAGGCAAATAACGACCATTGGTACGGGCAGTCCATTAACGTGCCGGCCATTGAAGCTCAGGTCAATGCCATGGCTGAAAGAGAAGCAGCTATGAAGACCCAGCTGACCAAGGTCAGTGGCCTCAAGGCGGCAGAGCAGGAAAGACAGCTCAGGTACAGCACTCGAATGCAAACTGATCTGGATCAGATGCACAAGACACAGGTGAAGGGTAATCAGCCTACTGCCCGGAGGAAAACGGCAAAGGCTCCAACTCAGAAGAAGAAGAGTGCTGTGCAGGCTCTTGCAGAGAGGGCTGGTGTTGACACGAAAACTCCAGCACCTAAACCCCCATCTGAGAAACCTGCTCCCAAGTCTTCCCCTATCAAACGGTTGAGTCAGGAGAAATTGAATAAGAACCTGACCAAAATGCGATTGAAACAAAAACAACAGGAAGAGGATGAGCAAGCTCGTACCCGGAAGATTCTGATTCAAAGGGCTCGCAATAGGCAGTGACACATTCAGCAAAATGACGTATGGTCGTCCCAACTGGCGACCATACAACATAAGGAGAAGACATGCCCGATATCTCATTACAGGAACTCCGTAAGTCTCCTGATTTCACTTCCCTCTCCCCTCAGAACCAACAGAAAGTAGAAACTCAATATACCAAAGAAGCCTGGGAAGAAACTACCCGCTCACCCAACTATGTGACTGGTGGTGAAGCAGCCAGGCAGAAGGCCAGAGTTGTCTTTGATACTTTGTACCCCAAGGCACCGGCTACCCATGCTCAAGAGGATAATGCTGCCAACACCTTCTTTGGCAACATGGTGGAGATGGCCCGGCAAGGAGCTTTGGATACCATTGATGCTGTCCGTTCAGCGGATGATGCCATGCATGGCCGGCATGGAGAAGACCTTGCTTCCCGCATTGCTCGGTCTGAAGCCAGGCGTCAAGCAGCATTCACCCCTATGGAGTTGAAGGAAGCGGAATCTCATATTGCAGCTGAGTCCAAGGCTTGGGAGTCTGCGGATACCTTCGCGGAAAAACTCTCCGCAGCCATGGACACAACCATTGCCACAGGCAAGGAAGTGCTCAACAACCCGAAGGGTGTGGCTTACTTGTTTGCTAAATCCTCAGCTAACATGATTCCGTCCATGTTTGGTATGGCAGCGGGTTCTGCTGCAGGTACTGGTGGTTCTGCTGTAGGATCTTTTGCTGGATCTTTTTCCACAGAAGCTGGTGGGTACCTTATGGATCAGGTTTCCCAGGAAGTATATCGAAGAGGTCTGGAACCTACTGAGGCCAACATCCTTACTGTTTTGGAGGATCCAAAATTTATTGCTGAGGCTTCTTCCAAAGCTCAACGTAAAGCTCTGGGTACCGCGGCAGTAGATGCCGGTTTAGGTTTTGGTGTTGGTCGCATGGGTAGTGCTACAGCACGAACTGCTGAACAGTCTGCAGAGCAAACCTTAAGGAACTTGGCTCAAGGCAGCAAGAAGGTGGTGGCAGAGATTGTCTCCGAACCGGTCAGTGAAGCGGCAGGTCAGCTGCTCGCCGAAGGTAAGGTGGATGCCGGGGAACTCATGGCAGAAACCCTGGGTGCTATCGGCGGTGGCGCTGTTATTCAGGCACCTGCTCATACTGCAGCCTACGGGAAGAAGACAGCCAAGAAGGCTCTTCGTCCCAAGACCGAATCTGAAATGGCTGCCCAACGAATGGCCAAAGCTCCTACAGCCAAGGGATACAAAAAGACTGTTGAGACAGCCGTAGAGGCTGGTGAGATCGATGAGTCTGTAGCAAAGTCCAACCCCATTATGGCAGCTGAGGTGAAGCAGAAGATTAACCAGAAGCCTGATGTGTCTCCGGTGGAGAAGATCCGTAACCAGGAGCAGGTTCAAACCATCTACGACAACCTCACTGAGAAGAAGAAGGTCATCCTGGCTGAGGCCAATGAGCTGAATGCCAAGAAGGATACCATCAACGAAGATGAGTATGCCAAGCTCCAGTCTCTCATGTCCGAGGCCAAGTCAGTCACCAAGACCATCAAGGCAGTTAAGCCACTCCTGCAGAGCATGCAGCTTGGCGAGGTGGATACCGATGAGACTCTGACCCAAGTACGCGATGCCCTTAAGAGTGATGACAGTCAGGCGGTCAGTGACTCCATCATTTCTTTATTTGGTTCAAGGCGAAGCCAGGACCTGCAGGATTTGGACACCATCCTTGAGAACCCCCAAATCAGCGATTCTACGAAGGATCAGGTTCGGCAGGTACAAGCATACCAGAAGGCTGAAGAAGAGCTCATACAGGTCCAGGATCGAGGCGAGGGGAAACGTCCTGAAGAGGTACATTCCAACATCATTGATGGTGGTCCCGGGTTCAAAGGAACCAAGACCTATACTCAAGCCATTGGGGTTGCCTTAAAGACCGGCAATACGGCAGTAGCTCAGGAGCAGCTTGAAGGCCTCAAAACGTTCGCTGACAGGCACGCAGCTAAGCTTGAGAGTATTACTGCCCCCGGGGCAGTTCAGGCTAATGGTAAGCCTCATGCGCCCTATTTCATTTCCCTGGTTAAAGCAGAAGTAAAGACTCTTCAGGAAGCAGTCACCATGGCCACCTCCTGGATGGCTCCTACCCCGGCAGCAGACACCGTGAGTGGTACAACCGCCGAAGAGACGCAGGTGGCTGACGTAGCGCCAGCGGAGGAGGCCCCTGTCGTCGATGAGAAGGGCAGTACCCGGTCGGTGGATGCCGAGGGGGTTGATACCCTAATTGAAGAAACCAAAACAGAGGAGAAGACCGATGCGCAGAAAGACCAGATCACACAAGCAGCTGATGAATCAGTCACTGAAGACCAGATCACTCAGGAACCAAAAGAACCTGAGGCTGCTGGAGAGGAGGTTATCCAAGAGCCTGTCAGTGAAGAAGAGAACGAAGGAGAGGTTGCTGCAAGAACAGAAGATGTGCAAGACGATCAAGCAGCTGAAGAGACGGTATCCTCTTTACAGTCTCATGTAACCACCCCCACTGAGGCAGACCCAGACAACCACGCCAAGAAAACTCTGGCACCGAAGAAGGGTGTGAAGGGGGTCATCCACAAGGCAGACAAGATCTTCAATGCTCTGGATGAGTTTGCCACTGACGATGCATCAACAGCCATGGTCTCTTCCATCAAAGAGTTTGGTAAAGATTTCCACGGGCATTTCACCAAGCAGTTCAAAGTCAAAAAGAACAAAGCCTTCAGGTTTGAAGACCCTATCCAGTATCTGCTGGATGATAACGGGAAGATGCCTCCGGCGGTAACCAACACAATTATGGCTGTGGCCTACAAGTGGCTGGGCACCAGGGCCAGTGAGACGGTGCACAACTATGATGATGACCTGCGCAGCATTATGGGTTTGGATGATGAGCACCCTCTGAACTTCCTCGCACACAATCTGCTGGGAGATATAGGAGTCACAGCCACCATGCTGCAGGAGTCCTTGGGTCAGGAGATCTTCCAGCTGCTTGGGGTAAAAGTCACTGACGACACCGAAGCAGATTTCCAAAACAAGATGGAGCTGTCCTTAGGTCTGCAGGCCATAGCCACCTTGGAGAGCATGGGGTACTTGGAGCACACCAAAGTTCTGAAGTCAGACTTTGATGCTTTGATTGCCAGCCAGAAGGAGGCGGACCTGTCTTCCTACATGGCCATGGCTGAAACCTTTAAGCGGGACCCTAAAGCAAAAGACTACCGAGAGATCAAAGGAGTGGGTACCATCTCCTTCTACAAAGTGCTCACTGCCGACGACAAGTTTGACCCGGAGCTTTTCACGAAGGTGTCTGAACCACAGAAAGAGGCCAAAGGTCTATGGTCCCAGATCTTCACCGGGGAGCGGGACAAGAGGAATTACTCCTGGGATGCAGTGGCACCGAAAGGTGACATGCTCCTCAAGGGCACTTCCTTTACCGCCTCTGAGAAGCAGATGGAGAATATCAAGAATCATATGGCCAGGCCACGTAAAGTGAGCAAGCGGTCCATGGCCATTTTCCTGATGATGGGGGAGGAGAACCTCAAAAAGATCCAAGGCTGGGTTGACCCAATGCTTACCCACGTGGATGACATCGAAACTGCTGAAGGTATCAACGCGGGTATCGAGCGGGGTAATGCATTCATCGACGAGTGGCTTGCAGAGGCAGAGGCCAGACCTGAAGGCTTTGAGTCAGAGTTCTATGTGCCTGAAGAGTTTTGGCGCCAGGGCAGGATGGGGGAAGTTGGGGACATCAACATGCAGGGCAACAAGACCCACCGATTCCTTTTCAACCTGACTGAATGGGAACGTGAACTGGACATCACTGACATTGATGTGCAGGACCAGTTCATGGAGGCAGTGGCCCTGGGCCTTGACATCGAGACAACCAAAGAAGGTGGTATGGAGCAGACCCTGGCCAAGGCCCGGGCAGAGCTGGCAAAGCCAGTACTGGCCAATGCTGTGGCAGCGGCTCAAAGGGTGGTGGCATTCCACCAGGGTTTGAACGAACTGCATCCGGACATCATGCGCGATATGGTGGACGATCACAAAGAAGACATGGCCTTGATCACGGAAGGAGCCTTGGCCGGCGGTATGGGTATGCACTCTGTGAAGACCATCTTGGAGTATGCCCGGTACCTGAATGCCTTGGCAGCCGGTGACAAGACTTTCACCACAGACCTGGCCACAGAGATCGACGGGGTATCCAACGGGGTTGTCATCGGCCGCACCCAACTCATGGGTCCCGGAGCCAATATGCCCGAGACACTTACCGCTCTTCAGAACGGTGGGTTTGCCTTCTCCAAGGCTCAGCCGGGTCTGGCTGAACACTTGGCAAGGAAGCTGAGTCATGATGCCTACCAAGCCACAGGCTTTGCCTGGACAGAGGCTTTGGTGAATAAAGAGAAGGAGCTGATGGATCGCATTGCAAATGCATCCACCGGCAGAGAGAAGCTGATTGCTCAAGGCGAGTATGTCCAACTGGAAGCTATGAAGCACCTGCTTGGAGAGTTCCGGGATGAAGACGGGCATATCAGCAAGACTGTCCGGAAGGTATCCAAGGATCCCACCATGAGGACAGTCTATGGAATGGGTGAAACTGCTTTGCTGGTGGAGTTGAACAACTCAGTGCAAGAGATCATCAAAAAGAAGATCACAGCCATTGCTCAGGAGGCGAACCAAGAGAAAGCACTGACTGACCTCCGGGCTCTCGCCAAGGACCTCAAGGACCTGGCTGGTGTCCATGTATTTGGTTCAGATGCAGTCACCGACGGTGTAGTCAATCCCAAGGTACTCCTCAACACCGAGCTGCCTTTGGACCTGTTGAATGCAGTCCAGACCAACCTGGCTGACTACCATGGTGCTGCTTTGAAAGAAGCCATCACCCAGGTTTATGGCCCAATGCAGGATTCATTCAAGCCCCTGAACAAGGGCATTAACCTTGCCGCGGCAGCTTACAACACGATCCGCAAAATCAAGATCAGAGAAGCAGCTAAGCAGGGACCTATCACTGTAGGTAAAATGAGGGAGATTGACGCAAGCCTCAAGGGTCTCTTCCCTCGGGTGAGGACTTACCTGGGTGGTGAGATTCCTCTGGCCAAAATGAGTAAGGAGAAGATCTACAGTATCCGAGCCAAGGGGGTTGTGAACCAAGAAGTAAAGCAATCCTACAATGACCTGCCAGGCAAGAAAGCTGCACCCTACAAGAAAGAGGGCTTGGATGCCCCGGGTGTAGCCGGTACCATCCTGACCATTCATAACCAGGACAGTATGATCGCCAATACCACCATGGGTGCATTCCCCATCCTGAACAACCATGATGGCTTCACCATCGGTGCCGGGCAGGCCAGGGACTTATCCACCCATGTCTGCGAGACGTTCTTCAATGTCATGAAAGACTATGACATGGGTATGGAACTCCATGCCGGGGTAGAGACGGTACTGGCTGAGTTTGCCAAGCAGCAAGAGGTTCTGAAAGCTGCTGGGGTACGTCAAGGCTTTATCGACCAGGCAATGGTGGAACAGCTGAAGGTCATGAAGATTCGATCCATGCCTTCACCTGATGGTGGCAAGGCCAAGCCAATCAGTGTGGCCAACTACCAGCAAGCCATGAAACAGATCATGGGTGATATGAAAGAAGTAGCTGTTGTCACCAAAACCAACAAAGACATCATCATGGATGCCACGGTAAGCGTTGAACAATACAGCTACCCTGGTGGTCAGTATGTCACCGGCAATAAGGCCAAAACCATCAAGCATAATGGCCAGGAGTATAACCCCCGGACCATTACCGAGGAAGCAGAAAAGAGGCTCACTGAATCCATGGATAATACCAACGAAGTGGCCGATGCAATTGGTACTCTTATGGTGCAAGAGAATCTGGATGTTGCTGAGGTTGAAGACTATTACACCGATGAGGATTTGCCTGAAGGTGATGTCTTTATGAGTGGCCCGGCCAAGCTCTCCGTTGATCCGGTGGAATATGCTATCCGCCAGGAAGTGGACAGTATGAATGCTATGGACGTTTACGACCATATCAAGAACAACTCCGACGTGGTGGATGATGCAGAGCATGATACTCACCTCAAAGGTGTTCTCCGGGATGTGGTCCAGAATGTCCTGCGGCCCATGGACCTTTACCTGAAGGACAACCCTGACCTGGAGACCGAAGGCGCATTTGTTCACCTTGGTTCGGAGAAAGATCGGGTATTCATTACCAACCAGAACCGGGTCATTGGTCCTGTGTCCGGGGCCTTAAGCCAAGGACTGAGGATGAGCACCGGGGAAGTCTACACACATGAATTGCTGCACAGTGTGCTCCATACCGGCTTGAGTATGAATAGCCTCTACAAGACCAAAGTGGAGCAGCTGTTTAAACTGGCCGAGAAGAAAATCGGTGCGCAACACTTCCTTGATGACCCCACCATCGACATGACCGATCCGGCCTATCAGTACGAGGTGGAAGCAGCTCAGGAACGGTATGACTATGTTTTCCGGAATACTGATACCCTGGATTCTGACAGGAGGTCTACCCACCTGGATGAGTTCATGGTCCTGGCCCTTACAAACAAGAACTTCATGAATGCTCTGAAGGACATCGAGCTGATCGGTACTGAGTACACCAAGCATTCATGGCAGGGCCTGATTGGCAAGAACATCCAAGAGACCTTGAACAATATTGGCCAGGCCATCATGGATTTCTTCTATCGCCGGCTTACTGCCGGGTCTGCTCGCATGACCATGGCTGATGAGCTCCGGGACTTGGCAGTGGTTATCGCCAAGAGGGATACCGACCAGAAGAGTGCTCTGTATAACTCCATGGTTCAATTAGGTAAGGGATCTCAGAGGTGGTCCGGGTACTGCAACATGTTCATCAAGAAGGCTCTGTCCAAGACCCCTATCCTGAAGGTAGGGCACGGCCTGAAGACCACCCTGACCATGGCCCATGAAAGTGACACCCTGCTCGGGCAGCGTATGAGGGAGGCAGAGTATGCCTACCGGCAGCTGGACCAGGGGATCATTAAATCGCTGCTGGCTGAGGTCCGGGGCCGGACAGATAGGTTGGCCTGGCTGTACGACATGCTTGGCCGTAGGCAGCTGTTTTTGGACTCTGCCAAGGAGCAGGAGACTGAGCGATACATCAACATGGCCAGTGACCTATTTACCACCTTGAAAGATGAAGAAGGCAATACCCAACCCATCACGGATTACCAGAAGACGGTAGCCACCAAGGTAGGCTTAAAAGCGGATTTGAGCGTACTGCTTAACTCACTTGGTTCAGAGGGTCTACGAGCCGTTTTAGAGGACTCTGCAGAGCTGCAGGCCCAAGTGAATAAGGTGCTGGATCAGATCAAAGCAGACGCAGATTTGGCCCCCTATGAGCACTACTACCGTAAGGCGGCAGATGCCCTGGGGCACTTCATGATCCATGCCCGAGGCCGACGAGGGGAAGTGGTCTTTCAAAGCACCCGAGTAATTGCATCCCTTGCCAACACCCAAAAAGCGGGTTCCTTGGATAGTACGCAAGTCGAGAAGGCCGATGGCCTCATTGACCAGCTTGCGTCTCTCTACGCACTTGGTTACACTGCTCAGGACTATAGGAACGCATTTCATGAGATGCTGGTGCAGGACCCTGAAGGAGTCAACGGATTACTTCGAATGCATGAGGTGCTGAAGGATGAGTCCCTGGCACAAGCCTTTGGTGGCAATAAGCACAAATTCATCAAGGGCTACACCAAGCAGATCCTGAACCCCAGGATTGGTTTTCGATATGGTACTTGGGATGATCGAGAGATCCTTGCCCGGGAGGGTTACACCATTGTGCCCAAGGCTATGGCCCGGGATAATGATGATCCCACCATTGCCACCAAGTTCTACGTATACACGTCCAAAACAGGCCGTGTTAACGACTTGATGTCCACTATAGCCTCTTACACCAACAACAGGGCAAAGGGCACAGATTCAGCTCGTATTGCCCGCCAAATGGATATTACAACACAGGAGGGAATAGAGAATAATAAGACCCTGGTTGAAGCCAAACAAAAGACCATTGATGCCATGATGGATCCGGCTTACACTCCTGACCTCAAGCCGGGCAACTTCATGGTGCCCAAAGTGGACAACATTGGCAACGTGATCGGGTACCGGTACATGATGGCTGAAACCACCAAGGACTCCTTCATGGAGCAGGTCACTGCCTTTGACAAGATCCTTGGGGCCATGGCTGGGCAGGTAGTCGATAAGGTGAGAAGCCCTATCATCAACAAGGAGTTGATCCAAGGCCTGGAGGCCATGTGGTCCACAGAGGGTCAATCCAATCCGAAAGGTTATGTGGAGATCTCCCCCAACTCCACAGACTCCCGATTGAGGGAGATCTACTACATGCTGCCTGAGTCAGCCCGGAAGGAGGTCAAGAGGGTTTGGGGTTCCAATAGCATGATGGTTTCCAAGGATGTGGTGGACCTGGCCTTTGGGTACCGGCAATATTCCATCGTAGATGCCTTCACGCGTGAACCAAAAGAAAGAGCTCAGCTGGAGAAGATGGTGGTGGCAGTGGCCCAGATGTTCTTCAAAGACAAAGCAGCTCAGCGGATGGCAACAGTAGAGGCTCTCTTCACGGAGATGACCAAGTATGCCAAGAACAACATCATCGTGAAGTCCCTCTATGTTACACTGGGCAACTTGGGCAGCAACATGATATACCTCAAATCACGAGGAGTGCCTGTATCCAAGATCCTCAAACTTGGCTGGGAAGCCATTGCCATGGGCAACAAGTACCAGGCAGACAGCAAGAGGCTTGGGCAGCTGAAACTCCGCAGAGACATTGTTGCCCGGGGCAAGCACACACCTGCTCAGCTGAAGAACCTGGACAGCCAGATTGCTCGGCTGCAGACAGCTCTGAAAGATAACCCCACCACCCGCTCCATTGAGTTGGGCCTCATGCCCTCACTGGTGGATGATGTGGAAACGGTAACCTCCGGGGAGAACTTCCCCACGGACTTTGAAAAGAAGATGACCACCCTGACCGGGAAGCTCCCGGAGACTGTCCAGAAGGTGGGTAAGGTGGTACTGCTCACCGAGGATACCCAGGCCTATAAGGTCCTGAACAACGCGGTCAAGATGACCGACTTCATCGGCCGGCATGTTCTGTACAACCACTACCTGGAAGGGGGCATGCCCAACAGCGAGGCAGTAGCCGCGGTGTCGGATGAATTCATCAACTTCAGCGTACCTACCCACAGGATGATCGAGTATGGGAATACTATTGGTCTCCTTTGGTTCACCAAGTATGGTTCCCGGGTTCTGAAGGTCATCGCTGAAAGTGTGATTGATAAACCCTATGATGTGTTTATGGCCTTCATGTTTTCTGTGCATCTTGGTTTGGACAACATCATCAATTCAATTCCTGGGGTAACGAAAAGTCTTTTCAGCAACCTTGGAGATCCAGTAAGTTCCATAGTGGAAAGTGCAGACGAATCGCTTATCATTGATTCAGCTCTTTCGCTGTTTTAAAGGGTAAATGCGTGATTTGATATAACTGTTTACAATCCCTGCCAGTTGTTCTACAGTTATATCAAATCAACAACGTTGTTGGCTCAATCACAAAAAGGAAAGGTGGTACTGTGTATCTGAAAAATGATGTACTCCCTACGTTTGAGCAGTGGGTTCGCTCGCAAAATAACCCTGTACTCATGGCTGACGCGAAGCGTTTAGCCAGAGGCTTTCTGCTCAAACATGTCAATCCTGCTTCTGCTCATACTCGTGGGGCTGTTTACGAGCTCTTTGAGAATGTGGCCAACTATGCTGATACAAGGCTCTCCTTGTATGGCAACCGGTTGGATCAAGCAGAAACACTTTGCCTGGAAAATATGCATGTGCTGGCCCGAGGTATTGTATGGGCTGTAGAGCATGATGGTTTTGACCAGGTGAAATACGATCCTATTACCCAGTGGGGTAAGGATATCCATACTGCAGCCATGTAGGCTGTGGTAAACAACACAAAACGAAAGAGGTACAAAAATGGACAATGGTTTCAGTGCATCTGATGCGGTTCTGACTTCTGCAATGAGTGGTGGTTTTGGCGGTTACGGTGGTGGTGGCGGCTGGGGTAACCGTGGTTATGGTTCCCCCTTTGCCGATATGGGATCCAATGCGGTTCGTGTAAACCGTAACCTGGCTGTTGGCGAAGCCAATGATCGTTGCACCAAAGAAGTTCTTGGTGCAGGGATGGACCGGATTTCCGATCAGGCTGAGGAGACTCGTCGATCCGCCCAGTTCGAATCTCTCCGGGAAGGCCAGACCAACATGGAGATTCGCACCAGCGATCGCCTTCGTGACATCGAACGTGAAATGAACGCCAATGCCCGTAAAGCCGACGAGTGCTGCTGCGATCTCAAGTTGCAGTCTTGTCAGGACAAAGCGGACATCCTGGCAGCCATCGCGGACAGCAAAGCTACTGCCCTGGCCGTTGAATCCCGCGCTGTGGAACGCAGCCTCAACGCTGCCAATGCAGAGCTCACTGCTCTGAAAACCCAGATTGCCTGCGGCTGTAACTGCCCTTCGTAGAGCAGCTGTGCTCTGCACTCACAAATGAATGCAACACTGATGAGTTTTGTCAGATTGTATCCGACGTGATTGCGAGCACCTGGGGGTAAATAGACCGGGGTGGGTTAACACCCATCCCGGTTTTTATTTAGGAGGTATTATGCCTTGTTCAGAAGAAAACTGTTGTGAGATTCCGGTTTGTCTCAAATTTGTTTGTGTTTCTGCCACAGAAGAATTTAAAGAGCAAATGGCTGAGTTATTCAGCGAAATTTTTGAAAATCTTTGCTCTGGGGATGAACCTGCTGCATGTTGTCCGGATACCCCGGTAATTGATGGTAAAGTTGAAATGTGCTTGAATGACGTTACCATCTCTGTTAATAAAAATGCTTGTGAGGGTATTTTGCAAGCAGGTGGTACTTGTGGTGCATGCCCAATTCCGGAACCGCCCGAATAGGTTATCAAACCAAGTTGGGCAACTCTATAGGGGGAGAGGCCATATAACCTCTCCCCCTTCCGCAATCAGATAAGGAGATATCATGGATTCTGTAAATGAAAATGAGACCAGCACTCAAGAAGATGCTGCAACTGAAGAGAAGTCTTTTGGGGAAGATTTAATGGTTATTACTGATGAAGATATCAGTAAAGAAATCTACGGATCATACCAAGGTTTCAAGTTTAACTGCCCTGTCTGTAAAGTACCTTCTATTATGGTCAATCAGGACATGATGCCAATATGTTTAAAATGCGGCCGTAAAGTTGTAGTGAGATCTAAAATTGTAGAACAGAATATTAAACTGCGATCGTAATTACTTTCTGCTAAATTAGCCTGACCTTTTAATGGGTTTATGTTATAGGAGGGCAGTACAGCTTATCCATTAAAATAGTAGGGAGTAACACATGACAGCAGATTTAACAGATACACTTTTAAAAGTAGGTATCGGATCAATTGGTACCGTATTAGCAGCTCTTGCTTATGATTTTTTTACTTCAGGCAAGAAGTATGTAACAAAAACCGCCTGCCAAGAAAAACATGGTGGTTGTCAAACAGTCGCTGATCTGAAAGAAGATTTTCGAATCTACAAGGCAGAGAATGATCTCAAGATGACCCAAGTGACGACTGAACTGGCGGACATGCATAGCACTGTTAAGGCGAGCAATAAAGAGCTCGCTCAGCTCAGCAAGAACACAACCATCATCACGACCTATATGCAGGCGAAAGGGTTGATCCCCAATGATCTGGAAACAACTTAAACACTTCAGCCCGTCGGAGTTTCCACTCAATGGGCGACACCTCAGCGATTCCCTTCTCTTGTCTCTCGACAAAGGCCGAGCCCTCCTTGGCCAGCGGATATTCCCCAGTCCCGTAGAAGGTGCTGCAGCCAGATTCGGTGGCAGCAAGACTTCTCAACATTACGTAGGCGAGTCTCCCCAGGACATTGTTCGCGAAGCCACGGCAGTGGATGTCTTCGCCGAGGGCATGCCTATGGAGAACTTCCTCCTTCTTTTTGGTTCAGGCCTGTTTAACGGCATTGGTGTTTATCTTAACACCTACTATGACGGCACAGCCTGGGTCATGTTCCATCTTGATAAAAGGGAAAAAGGGTATGAGGGAATGCCTCTGGTTTGGGTGGCTAAAAAGGTCATCTCTTCTGAAGGTGAAATCGTCACCAAGTATTTCTATCCTCAGACCAGCAGTCAATGTTGGTCCCTGCTCCAGAATGCCAAGCTCTACAAAGAGCTCTACAAGTGACCCAAATAAGGCCCTGGGTGACTTTAAATCCCAGGGCCTTACCCTACATCTGCTTTTTCCAGATCTCTTCGATACGGGCCAGATTATGGTCTTCAAGGCAGTCCACTCCAGGCTTACCTACGGCCTTCGTCATACCCACCAACCTGTCCCAAAATCGACTCCACCAACGAGTAGAGCGTCGTACCTTGCCCTTGCGGTCAATGTACTGAACAGCGGTGTTTTTGATATGCCTGAAGCCAGGAGGCAGGTGAGGCACAATATCATTATTGTGCACTACCGGAAATACCCAATGGCCATGCTTGCCCAAGGCTTTTGCTGCTATGTCATCAAAGCCTTTAGGGGCCTCAATGGGGACGCACAGGACCCTTGCTTCCGGGTAGTCACCCTTGATAAGGGCGAAGAGCTGTTCGGCCACTGCACCGCCTTGTGAGTGCCCTGTGAGGAAGATGGTTCCCTTATGCTCTGCAGCTTGGCGAATCCGATGATGCAAAACATCATAAACTGACATGGCATCACCGTAAAAGCCTTTGTGGCTTCTGCCCCAACAGGTGATAACTTTCCGGCAGTCCAAGTTGGTCAGCCAGTCATCCACGTTGTCGAATTCAGTACCGCGAATAGCGATCCACAAACTGGGATCATTGTCAAATTCAACGAAGAACCCCTGGGTGTCTGTATAAGCACGATCGAAACGAGTAGCCTGAGCACCAATAGCATCCTGTGCAAGTTGTCTGATATCACAGGTATCACCATAAGCCATCAAGGACATTCTGATGGCCTGACGTACCACGGTATTGATGGTGTGCAGGGTATCCTTATCCATTGCGCACCTTCCTCAGATTTTGAACCAAAGGCCAATACAGTCTGGGCTTGGCTCTGGCAGTCTTGCCGCCGGGCACTTCGACCCAGTAGGATTCATGGTCCCGGGCCAGGCCGTCAAACATGATCCGGTGGGTTTCCCTGAACGGCTCTTCAGCTGCCCGCCGATTCGGGTCATGGGGCTTCAGCACCTTGACCACCTTACCTGTCTTTTTGGTTCGACCGCTGCCGGAGGCAGACTCCCAGGAGACGGTATCACCCACCTTGTACGATTTCTTTTTTGCCATGGTTTACTCCTTGATGTGCTCGATGGGTTTGCCGGGAACCTGGTCTTCAGCAGAAGGCCAACGGCGCATCTCGTTTTTCAGCATTTTAGTTTCGAAGATCGCTACGATCTCTTCGGGCGATGCCCCACTGCGCCAGGCACCATGCATGGCCAGGATCATGACATCCACCCACTCTTCAATATCGGTAGGGTCTTCTTTGATCTCCCCCACCTCTTTGAGGATGTGTTGCAGGATATAGCTGGTATCTCTGCCTTCACCAAAAGCTTCCCGGGACCAGTTTTTCTGGCGATGGATAGCCTTGGCAAAAGAAGGTCCCTGGGCTTCCACATGTTCAATGCCGTGAGCGAAACCATGAGCAAAGGCAGAGGTGTAATCCCACTCCCTCATGGCCATGTACTCTTTCAGGGATAAATCCACACTGGTTACATTGGTGCCCATGGTGACTTCAAGCACCTTTTTCATGTAGGTCCAATGAGCTGCAACGGTGTCATTGATGATCTGTTTGTTTTGAGCAGCAATGGAATCCCTTTTGTATTGGGATTTCACTACATCCCCCTTACAGTATTCATCCACTAAAGCTTACCTCCTCTCTGAATTTCGTTAAGGTTGATGACCCCAAACTTTTCTTTGTCCTGGGTTATGGCGTTACCCATTCGAGTGAACCAGTCAGCCAATTTGAGCACTGCCAGTTCGGTACTCTCTTGCGGAGGAAAACCATCCATAACCATAGATGCGGTCCATCCCTCATGGTTTTTGGTTAAAACCAAATCTTGCTCCAGGGTAGTTTTTCGGTTGCAATCTTGGATGTTAAAGGTTGCCTCCAAGTGGGTTTGGTGAGTCGGTGCTCCTGACTCATCTGCGATGACTCGCACTCCCTTCAATTTAACCACTTGGTTCTCCTTGGAAAAGTTTTAAGATTTTGTGAGCACCAGGAAGCCGGGAATCGATGGTGTAAAGCACCACATACCGACCCTCCTTGCTCTTGTGAGTCCCGTACCAGATGAACTCGTCATTATCCAATGCAGCATTGCGAATAACTGCTTTGTACCTGTTTTGATCATACCGAATACGGCAGCGAATCAGATCAGCACG
>Ga0193962_1000108_pt1 | contig 37502 bp, 32 predicted proteins | sample FB_5_MG_FD_140335 | JGI IMG/M metagenome (GOLD analysis project Ga0193962, IMG submission 140335) | Microbial mat bacterial communities from the Broadkill River, Lewes, Delaware, United States - FB_5_MG | ecosystem: Environmental > Aquatic > Freshwater > River > Microbial mats | place: USA... | reverse complement strand
TTGCGCTTTGATGGCGCTATTCAATCAGTGCTATTTATTCTCTATGCGCTTATTTGTTAAGCTGGGTTTTTATTGAGTAAATAGTTCACCAATAAAGGCACAGGGCGTCCTGTAGAGCCTTTGTTTTTACCACCTGAGTGCCACGCCGTTCCTGCGATATCCAAGTGCGCCCAAGATTGGCCTTCAGTAAAGCGTGCTAAGAAGCAGGCTGCGGTAGTTGACCCCGCAAGACGGCCACCGATGTTGGCGATATCAGCGAAGTTAGAATCTAACTGTTCTTGATAATCGTCTTCTAGCGGTAAGCGCCAAACTTTATCGTGGGAATCAACCGCGGCTTTTTGAAGTTCAGTCGCCAATGATTCATCTTCGGTGAATAAACCAGAATTCACGGTTCCTAATGCCATCATGCAAGCACCTGTTAGGGTTGCAATATCAACAATAGAGGCAGGCTTTAGGTTGTCGATAGCGTAGGTTAAAGCATCGCATAATACTAAGCGACCTTCGGCGTCGGTATTTAAAATTTCTACGGTTTTGCCAGAAAGAGTCGTGACGACATCGCCAGGTTTGCTCGCATTACCTGCAGGCATATTTTCAGCGGTTGTGATCATCCCTATAATGTTGATGTTAGGTTTAAGTTCGGTCAAGGCCGTCATAGTACCAAGAACAGAAGCCGCACCACACATGTCGTACTTCATCTCGTCCATACCCGCGCCAGGCTTCAAGCTAATGCCGCCGGTATCGAAGGTGATGCCTTTGCCTAAAATAAGGTGAGGTGCTTCGTTAGCATCTTTAGCGCCTTGGTATTTCATGATGATGAACTTACCTGGCTCGGTAGAACCTTTAGATACCGATACGAAGGCACCAGCCCCCATAGCATCCAGTTCAGCTTCATCAATAATAATGGTTTCAATTAAGCCTGTTTCTTCGGCTAGTGCTTCGGCCTGTTCGGCTAAATAGGTTGGCGTGCAGATATTAGGCGGCATATTGCCTAAGTCTTTCGCGACAGAAATACCATGGGCGATTGCTTGGCCTTTTTCTAGAGAAACCTGAGTGCTGGCATCGCCTGCCCAAAGAATGTTTTCAATGGAGTCAGAATAATCTTCAGCTTCGTGTTTTGGTTTGCTCTTGGTTTGATCAAATAAATACAGAGCATTTTCACAAGCTATGGCTGTTTGCTCAGCTTTCCAAGCATTGTCTTTATCGATGACGGGAATGTCTTGTAAATAAATGGCGGCTTGCAGAGCGCCTGATTTCTTAATAGCCCCTGCAGCGGCTTCTGCAATTTTAATGAAATTTTTCGCGCTGATGCCATCAGCTATTTTGCCACTACCGACCAGAATCAGTCGCTGAGCGGTCATGCCAGGTACTTTAACGAGCAATAAAGTTTCAGCTGTTTTACCATTAAAGTCGCCGCTATCAAATAAATCAGTTAGGTATTGATTCGCGGCTTTATCGATAGTGTTAGCGGCACTGGAAAGTTGACCCTTGTCGTCAATACTAACGACGATGCAGCTGGCAGAAATTTCGACAGCGTTTTCTTGTGTGGTGCTAAATTGCATTATTTGCTCCGGTTGTAAAATATAAAGCGTATTTGAGTGAGTCTAGATATTGCTATAACGATAAAGTATAGATGGGTTCTTTGGGAAGAAATATCAAGCTTCTTTTCAATTCGTCTTTGCTAGCCGATTTGGCGAGAAAGCTATACACTGCCAGATGTTTTGATAGATTGTTATTTCATGGCTGAACGAGAAGGCTAAAAGTTTGATTATTTTCCGATATTTATCTCGAGAACTGTTTACCTCTATGGTAGCAGTCACGGGTATCTTATTAATGATACTGATGAGCAGTCGCTTAATTTATCAATTAACCGCGGCGGCCGCTGGGAAAATTCCTCTCGAGATTGTATTTTTTACTCTGCTTCTGCGAATGCCTTCCTTCTTAGAAATGATCCTTCCTTTATCTTTGTTTATTGCCATCTTATTGGCTTATGGCCGGCTGTACGCTGAAAGTGAAATGACGGTATTAACGGCGACGGGTTTTTCTAATTCTAAATTATTGGGCTATACCTTATTACCTGCTGGCATTATTACTCTATTGGTCGCGTTCTTTAGTTTATATTTGAGCCCTATGGGGGCTCAAAAAATGGAAGATCTGTATCGGAAACAAGCTTCTATGACCGAGTTCGAATTATTAGCACCAGGACGATTTCAGGGTTCTAAAGGCTCTCGAGTAACCTATACCGAAGGGTTAAGTGCTGATAAAAGTGAAATGCAGAACGTATTCATCGCTGATGGTAATACCATCTTATTAGCCCGCACTGGCACACAGAAAGTGAATGCGGATACGGGCAGTCGATTTTTAGAGCTTCATGATGGTAAGCGTTTTGATATTGTTCCAGGTCAGATGGACATTGAAGCGCTGGATTTTGAGTTGTACGGTGTCAAAATCGCTGATGAAGCGGCTGAGCGAAAAAAGATTAAAAAAGAAGCGGTTCCTACATCGGAACTCTTTGGGTCTGATAATCCACGTCATGTCTCTCAGTTGCAGTGGCGCTTCTCGTTAATCATTATGGTACCTATTTGTGCAATGATTGCTTTTCCTTTATCGAAAGTTAATCCACGCCAAGGGCGCTTTGCGCGTTTATTTCCCGCCATTATTCTTTTTATGATGTACATAACCATTTTGATATCCTTGCGCGGAATGCTGAGTAAAGGAAACCTTAACCCCGTGATCGGCATGTGGTGGGTGCATGTGGTTTATGGATTAATTGGTGCCGGGCTATTATTTATACCCGAGTGGAATCGTCGTCGTAAGATTAAGAGGTTGTCATGCGTCAATTAGATTCTTATGTAGCGCGTAATGTATTAATGGCAACCTTGGTTGTGATGATTGTTATTGTTGGCCTAGATGCTATTTTTACCTTGGTTGATGAGCTGGATAATTTAAAAGGCAATTACCAATTGGTTGATGCCTTATTTTTTTCTGGTTTAAGACTTCCACGTCGTATTTATGAATACATGCCAATGGCGTGTTTGATTGGCTGCTTGGCTGGCTTAGGCTCGATGGCCGCGAACAGTGAATTAACGGTCATGCGTGCAGCGGGTGTTTCGATTAATCGCATTGTATTTGCGGTACTTAAGCCGATGGCTGTGTTAATGCTAATCTCGCTATTGTTAGGGGAATATGTCGTACCGTCATTAGAACGAATTGCACAAGCTAATAAAGCCGTTGCGCAAGGTGCTAGTGAGGCTCTTTCCAATAAAGGTAAAGGGTTTTGGCACCGCGAAGGTAATACCTTTATGCGTTTTAATGCAGTTGAGCCTGGGGGAGTATTGCATGGTATTACGCGGTATGAGTTCAATGATAATAATGAGCTTAAGCAGGTTGTATATGCGCAGCGAGCCTTGTATCAGCGTCAGTATTGGCAAATGGAAAACGTTGTTATAACCATGATTAATGATGATGTCGTTCGCCAAGAAAATAAGGCAAGTGGTCGCTGGGATACTGAGCTAACACCAGAAAAATTAAATGTTGTGATCGTTACTCCACGAGATATGTCTATTTCAGGATTGTATGTATATTCACAATATCTTGATAAGCAGGGATTAAATTCTGATCAATATATGCTGTCTTTTTGGCGCAAGGTAACTCAACCTTTAAGTACGTTCGCGTTGGTTATTTTAGGGATTTCTTTCATTTTTGGGCCGTTGCGTTCGGTGACACCTGGTTACCGTATATTTAGCGGTATTATTGTTGGTATGATTTACAAATATACCGAAGAGTTGCTTTCTCCTGCGAGCATTGTATTGGGTTTTGAGCCGGTCATGGCCAGTATTATCCCGATTGTGGGGAGCTTGGTATTAGGCATTGTATTGATGCGTAAAGCCGCTTAATTTTATATTAATAACCGTAAAGGATTAATAGCAGCAAATAATTAATTAATGGTAAATTAGTCATTGAGCAGGTAACGATGTTAACGTTTTCCTGCTTTATTACTCTGGCAAAAAATAATAATAAAAGGCCATATAATGTTAGAACTTTTCTTCTCCGCTTGTGGCGCAGGGGCCTGTGTTGTCTTGATGATACTGATTCTGAAAGATTTTTTGTATTCAATGGCTGCTCGTGCTTTTTTTGTATTGATCTTTGGTGGTTTTGTTCACTTATGCCGTGGTTGGCTTCCTGAGCATTTATCGGTGTACGCTTACATGATAGAGAGTGCAACACCGGCCTTTTTTTGGATCAGTTGTCGTCTTATTTTCCAAGAAGGAAGGCCACTCCCTAAAGTAGGGCTCATTCTCGCGTTGTATAGTTTTATTACGCCTGCGGCGGCGCTGCTATTAGGGTTGGATGTGCAGTATGGCCCTCATTGGCTAATTTTTATAACTCGGACAATTCCTCAGTGGCTTGAGTACGCCTTAATTATTATGGGGGTTGTTGCTTTGTTGAGGGGACGTGAAGACGATCTGGTCGAATCACGAAGACGCTTGCGCTGGGCTATAATGGGCGCTGCGGGTTTGTCTCTTGGCTGGTCTATCTTTTCTTTTAATTTCAATTTTGCTTCGGCGGCCTCTCGAATTTTGGCGATTGATGTATCGATATTAATGATCATCGTATTTTTATTTAGGGGGCGTACTGAGATTTGGAGCGAAGCGAAAGCCTTGTCAGACTCAGAAGGCGAAGTATTATCAGAAGGCGAAATTTTAACCCCTCCAATGTCATTAGCGATACTCTCATCTGAAAAAATTGTGGCCGATTCAGATGCTTTGTTATCGCTTAAAGATTTAATGACAAAAGGTTTTTATCGCCGAGAGAATTTGACCTTAAAAGACTTGGCTACTGAAATGGCACTTCCTGAATATCGTATTCGTGCTGTTATTAATAAAGAAATGAAGTATCGAAATTTTAATGAATTCATTAATGAATACCGTATTAATGAAGCTGCTCAGCGATTAATTAAAGAACCTGATACGCCGATTTCTAATATCGCACTGGATGTAGGTTATCGAACGCTGAGCTCGTTTAATCGTGCTTTTAGAAAAGAAAAAAATACCACCCCAACAGCCTACCGCGACAATGTTTGACGTGAAATTACTAAGCAGAATATTGATTTTAAATTTTGCTTAGTTTTAAACGTTTTAATATTAAACCTTGTGCCACCTCGTCTAGCCCTTTAACAATAAGGGTTTCAAAGAATTGCATAACGATTGCAAAGAACTCCTTAGCGAAATTAATTTACCTGCTACACCGCACCCGTTTTACTAAAGTCACTTCAAGTGATTTTTTATTGGCAATAATATAAATAATAACGCTGATACCTAAAGAGTGCTCGAAGCCAAACTATAAAAAAGATAATTACCCTTAGCGGGGACCTTCCTTATATGAGGCACATAACAATGAAAATACATACTCCCTTAATGAAGCTGGGTTTAGCATCAGCAATTGCTATCGCTGCATTTGGTATGACGGGCTGTGGCGGTGATAGCAGTAGCAGTAAAAACAAAAGTGAATCTATGAGTGCTGATTCTTCCGCAGGTATTGGCGCTATTGTTGAGTGTGCGTCAAGTTGTACCCGTTCTGGTTTTGAGCTTCCTGCTGGTGCGATTTATGTTTCACCTGATGAAGTTGATGGTGCAGATTTAAAAAATGCTCTTATTACGGCTTTAACCGATATACCTGATAATGCCGTTATTGTTCTTCCAAAAGGCTCTTTTACCGTCAGTTCTTCTATTACGGTAACGGATGCTACTGGCGTCACCATTACAGGCCATGGGATGACTGAAACAAAATTAGATTTTAGTTCTGCGCCTGAAGATGATGGTTTTAAATTTGCTGGTGGTACCGATATTACTATTCGTGATTTGGGTGTTTATGAGGCGCCTAAGAATGCAATTAAGGCAGATGGTGTGAACGGTATTCACATAACTTATACGGCGGCGGTTTGGGAAACTGATTTAGAGGAAGGGGGAAGTAATAACGGTGCTTATGGCCTTTACCCTGTATCGAGTCAAAATGTACTCATGGATTACAACTATTCTGTAGGCTCTGCTGACGCAGGTATCTATGTTGGCCAGTCTAATAATATTGTTGTTCGTAATAATGTTGCTGAGCATAACGTTGCTGGAATAGAAATTGAGAACTCAAATAGTGCGGATGTTTACAATAATATTGCGTTTGATAATGCGGCGGGAATTTTAAGTTTTGACCTTCCAGGTCTTCCTCAAGCCTACGGAGGTGGCGTGCGCATATTTAGCAATAATACTTATGACAATAATACAACCAATGTCGGTGCTGGTGCAGTAAGTCTAGCACCATCAGGAACGGGCATTTTGATTTTTGCGACCAGTGATGTCGAAATTTATAACAATAAAATATCAGACAATGATACCGCCGGTATTGAAATTGCGAGTTATTTTTTAGCCGATGATAATGTCGAAAATTATGCTGCAAACTACGGCGCAACGATGGCTAATGGTTGGAGCCCACTGATTAAAAACATTAATATTCATGACAATACTTTTAAAGATAATAGCCTTGCATCACCGCCTAAAGAGGGTTTGTTGCAGGGAATTATTGCCGGTTTTCAATCGGCGGGAAATGCCACTGGCAGTGAGCAAACAGCACCTGCTGTGATTTATGGTGCCATTGGTGAGTTGCTTTCAAATGCCGGTAAGTTAGCCGGTTTTAATCAAATTGTCGGCGCTGATGCGAAAGCTGATGGTGTTAATTATGATGTGTATTCCGCAGCCGATTTGATTTGTTTGCAGGATAATATCAATGAAAATAATAAAAATACTTTGGGTAGTAATGATTTAAATGTGGGATTGGTTTATGGCACGGATGCGAGTGAGCCCTCTAATTGGAATGCAGATTTAACGGCTCCTACGCCAACGCTTCGTATTGATTTAATGGAAAATAATACGCTATTAGATTGCACTCATGATCGCTTGGCACCTGCTGTTGTGACGATTAAAGGCAAAGTTTATGGCTGTACTGCTGACGATGCTAAGTTAGCGGCTTGTAAGCTTTAAGGCCATTGTCACGTCTATTGAGTGTGCCCCGTTAAACAACAGGGCTTACTTTGTCAGTATTTATTCCGAGGATTATTTATGAATATAAAAAACGGATTTCAAATTACTTCCAAAGGGTTGGCCTGTTTATTATCAGGTGTATTGCTGGTGGCTTGTGGGGGAGGATCGGGCTCTGGTTCTACAAGCTCCGCCACAGAAAATATACCCGACTCTTCTGGTTCAGTTGACGTCCCTGATGCGGTGACGGGGCTTGAGTTGTGCGCTCAAAATATTCCAGGTATTAATTGGGAGGCTCTGTTGACTGAAAACTGCCCTAAATTATCGGACTATAATTTATTTATAGATGCAAAGAATCCGGCTGTTGGGCCGAATGGGAATGGTATTCCTTATGATTTATCAACGCCTTTATTCACCGATTATGCCACTAAATATCGCTTTGTTTTTGTGCCTGAAGGAAAGGTTGCGACCTATTCAGAGAACGAGGTGATTGAATTTCCTGTGGGCTCTGTTTTAGTCAAAACTTTTTCTATGTCTGCTGATACGTCTAAGCGTGGCATTAATGAAACTCATATTGAAACCCGCTTATTAATTCATCGTGCTGATGGCTGGACGGCTCTTCCTTATTATTGGGATTCAGAAGCCGATGCTTCTTACATAGTGACTGGCAAGACCATTGCTGATGTGAGTATTATTCATGATGGCACGCCATTAACATTTGATTATGGTGTGCCGCAAAAGAATCAATGTACAAATTGCCATGCGGTTGTACCGGTTCTTGATCGTAATGATCCTACGGATAGGCGTAAATCAATCTTTAAACCTATTGGGCCAAAAGCGCGTTTTTTAAATTACGATTATGACTACGGGACTCAGATTGAAAATCAATTAGCGCACTGGGAAAGCGCGGGTATTTTGGCAGGTGTACCGGTCGATAAAACGGGTATTGATTCTGCGCCGATTTTTAACGATGCCACTGAGCTCACTGGATTATCGACTGAAGAGTTAGCGGTTATGGCACGAGGGTATTTGGATATTAATTGTGCTCATTGCCATCGTGACGGGTTAACGATTCCTACCCCTAACTATGCTGGCGCGGCCGGTGATAGTGGTTTAACGGTGGAATTTAATCGTGATTTTTCGGCTGACCCTGGTCGCTTCGGTATCTGCAAAACAGCTGTTGCGGGTGGATACCCTGCCGATGATACGGGTTATAATCAGTATCCTAGGGATGTAATTCCACAGCATGCAGATAAATCTTATTTACTTTATCGAATGAATACCAATGATGGCCGTCATAAAATGCCGGAGTTGGGTCGAGCAAGTATTCATAAGGAAGGGGTTGAGTTGATAAAGGCTTGGATTAATTCATTGCCGGCTAATGATTGCGGGCTTACTTTAGCGCCTTAGCTCATGTGTATTTTTGAACGTATTGAGTTCTAAGCCATTATGAAAATTTATAATGGCTTTTTAAGTGATGGTTAATGCAATTAACTCGCTTCTGGATCAAATACGATACGAGTAAACGAAGCGTGGTCATGCCACGTTTTTTCTTGCTTATCCCACAGAGCCCACCAAAAACCTAAGCCCCCTAATCCAATTGAGAAAAAGCCAATACCAATACGAAGCATGCATTGGCCAAGAGAAAGTGGGGTTTGTGGCTTCAGTTCATTCGCAATTTTTAATCCCCAAGCTTTCATGCCGAGTGTTTGACGTTTACGGCGCCAAAAAGTTGTATAAAAAAAGAAGATGATAATAAAGAAATAACTGGCGGCGACCGGAATAGGCAATTCACCGATTGGCTCGCCGTTATTAAATAAATGTGAGCTTGTGGGAATCAAGATGGCCGCTAATAAAAAGCTAATACCAACGACATTAAATAAATCATAAACCATGGCTGCTAGGCGGCGCCATAAAGGAGCGGAGGGGAGGTTAATGTCGGACATAGAATTCAGCTTAAAAAATAATGAGATTGTATTGTATTTTAACAGCTGACTGGGGAATTAAATAGTCGTGTAAATGAGCATAAATTTTGGATGCTAGTAGATATTAATACAGATGTATTGTGAGTTAATTAATAATGATATTGTTGCGATATTTCAATCTTGTGTATCAAATATTCTTGTAGCTTGTGAATAAGCTGAGGACAAAGAATAAATGGTACCAGTGGGCGGAGTCGAACCGCCACTCCCGTGAAGGAACCGGATTTTGAATCCGGCGTGTCTACCAATTTCACCACACTGGCACTGAATCTCGTTCAGAGGCCGCGTATAATACTGTTTTTAAAAATCCTGTCAACTACTTCTATGAAAAACCTGTTTATTTTCATTATCTTGCCCTACTTTATGTCGTGAAGTGTCAATTCTACTTGTCTATTGCCTTTCGTACTCAATCGTTGCTTAACTTGTATAGCCTGCTCAGGTAAAATGCGGCCTCGATAATCGATTGAATTCGTACTTGCCAGCAACTTATTTCAGTGACTTTCATGAAAACCAGTGATTTTAGTTTTGACCTTCCCGATGAATTAATTGCCCGCTTTCCAATGGAAGAGCGCAGTGCTTCCCGCTTATTGTGTGTAGACGGTGAAACAGGTGCTATTGAGCATAATGGTTTTCGTGATTTAGAAGGCTTATTAAATCCTGGGGATTTATTAGTATTTAATAATACCAAAGTGATTCCTGCGCGCTTATATGGCCAAAAAGAAAGTGGCGGAAAGTTAGAGGCATTGGTAGAGCGGGTGCTGGATGAGCATCATGTGATTGCCCATGTTAAATCTTCTCGTTCCCCTAAAGCGGGTCAGCGCATTGTATTGGGTGGCGCTGACGTTGAAGTATTGGGGCGTAAGGGGGCGTTGTTTGAGCTTAAGTTTTTAGATTCTCGCCCCGTTTTTGAGATTTTAGAAGCAGAAGGCCACATGCCATTGCCCCATTATATGGATCGCGCCGATGTTGAAGATGATAAAGAGCGCTATCAAACGGTTTATGCCGAGCATGATGGCGCGGTAGCGGCGCCAACGGCAGGATTGCATTTTGATGATCCACTATTAGAGCGTTTAAAAGCCAAAGGTATTGATTTTGGTTATGTGACTTTGCATGTGGGTGCGGGCACATTTCAGCCCGTGCAAGTTGATGATGTTAATGATCATACAATGCATTCAGAATATGTCGATGTTGATCAGCATTTATGCGATCAAGTGAATGCCGCGCGTGCTCGTGGTAATCGCGTGATTGCCGTAGGAACAACCTCGGTACGCAGTTTAGAAAGTGCGAGTCAGAGTGGCACTATTCAGCCGTTTAATGATGATACGCAAATCTTTATTTATCCTGGGTATGAATTTAAATCAGTGGATGCACTCATTACTAATTTTCATTTACCAGAATCGACCTTGATTATGTTGGTCTCAGCATTTGCTGGCAAAGAACATACTTTAAACGCCTATGATTGCGCGATTAAAGAGAAATACCGTTTTTACAGTTATGGCGACAGTATGTTTATACCGCGCCCAAAGAAAGCAGATTTAAGTAAGGCAAAAAATGACTAGAAAATGTTTTATGGATTTTGAACTCAAAGGCACTTCGGGTAATGCTCGTCGTGGTACTTTGACGTTTCCACGCGGTAAAGTTGAGACTCCAGCATTCATGCCGGTAGGAACCTACGGTACTGTGAAAGGTATGACCCCGCAGCAAATTGAAGATATTGGTGCGGATATTATTTTAGGAAATACCTTCCACCTAATGTTACGCCCAGGTACTGAGATTATTAAAATGCATGGCGATCTGCATGATTTTACTCAGTGGGATAAGCCTATTTTAACCGACTCCGGCGGCTTCCAAGTTTTCAGCTTAGGAAAGATGCGTAAAATTACCGAAGAAGGTGTGGCGTTTCGTTCACCAGTAAACGGTGAAAAAGTCTTCATGTCTCCTGAAAGCTCGATGCAAGTGCAGCGCGATTTAGGGTCTGACATTGTCATGATTTTTGATGAATGTACGCCGCATCCTGCTACGCCAAAAGAAGCTGCAGATTCTATGCGTTTATCCTTGCGTTGGGCGCAGCGTTCAAAAGATGCACACGGTGATAGCCCTTCAGCTTTGTTTGGGATTATTCAAGGTGGCATGTACGAAGATTTACGTGATGAGTCTTTAGCAAAGCTTTCAGATATAAACTTCGATGGTTATGCCATTGGTGGTTTAAGTGTGGGTGAGCCAAAAGAAGATATGATGCGAATTTTATCGCATGTTACTCCTCAAATGCCTACGGATAAGCCTCGATATTTAATGGGCGTTGGTAAACCGGAAGATTTGGTTGAAGGCGTTCGTCGCGGTGTGGATATGTTCGATTGTGTGATGCCAACGCGCAATGCGCGTAACGCTCACATCTTTACGCACACTGGGGTCTTGAAATTACGCAACGCAACCCATAAAACAGATATACGTCCTTTGGATGATAAATGTGATTGTTATACCTGTAAAAATTTCTCACGTGCTTACTTGCATCATTTGGATAAGTGCAAAGAGATCTTAGGGTCTACTTTGAATACCATTCATAACTTACGTTATTACCAAATATTAATGGCGGATATGCGTAAAGCGTTGGATGAAGGAACTTTTGATCAATTTGTGAGCGACTTTTACGCGGCGCGTGAGCTTGAAGTGCCTGCGCTTGAGACTGACGTTTAGATAGATTGTTTAATTGCAGTGGTTTGACAACACTTTGCATAAAAATTTGATATATTACTGAAACTGATCTAATGGAAATGAACATGAACTTAAAATCTTTGATGGCTGCGGCCGCATTATTGGCACCTGTATCAGCGTTTGCTGAAGCACCCGCTCAAGACCCTATGGGTGTGACTGGCCAGCTTATCTTTTTGGGCGGTTTTTTATTAATCTTTTACTTCTTGCTATGGCGTCCACAAAGCAAGCGTCAAAAAGAGCATAAATCACTATTAAGCGATTTGGCTAAAGGTGACGAAGTTGCAACGGCGGGTGGTTTGGTCGGTAAAGTCATCAAAGTGAATGATGACTTTTTGATGATTGAAGTGGCTGACAATGTTCAATTGCCAGTACAAAAATCAGCCATTGTTGCGGCCTTGCCAAAAGGCACGATTAAAGGCATTAAAGCTTAATCGTTATCGCAATAAACAAAGGCAGCTTCGGCTGCCTTTGTTGTGTGATGCGGTCAGAAAACCTTCAAATTAAATTAATAAATAACGATAGGGCAGTATGATGCTCAACAAATACCCTTTATGGAAAAACCTACTGATTGTTCTGGTACTCGCATTAGCGGTTATCTATTCAGTACCTAATTTATACCCGCCCGACCCTGCGATTCAGATCACTCCGAACAAATCCGGTGCGGTATTGTCTGAGCGTTCTTTGGAACAAATTCGAGCCAATCTAATAGAAAATAATATTGATTTTTTTGGTGAAGAAGTTACTGGTGGTACCGTATTATTTCGCTTAACCGATAATGAGCAGCAACTGCCAGCAAAAGATAGACTTCAGCGTATGCTTGGTGATGAATTTGTTGTCGCTCTTAACCGTGCACCCACAACACCTCAATGGTTATTGGATATAGGTGCCGGCCCGATGACGTTGGGTCTAGATCTAAGCGGCGGCGTTCACTTCTTAATGGAAGTGGATATGGAAAGCTACATGAAAGGCCAGATGAAGAACTATCAGGCTGAAGTGAAACGCTTATTGCGCGAAGAAGATATTAAATATCGTCGTGTCACGATTGAAGAAAACAGCTTACGTATTAGTTTTAAAACCGAAGAACTTCAAGATCAAGCGGATACCTTTTTAGGCCGTGAAATGGCTGATTTTCGCGCGACGACCGTATCGAATAAAGCGAATGATGTAATCTTGGCGCTGACTGAGCAGAAAGTTAAAGATCTGCAAAGTTATGCGGTAAAACAGAATTTAACCACCATTCGAAATCGTGTGAACGAATTGGGTGTTGCTGAGCCGTTGGTTCAACGTCAAGGTTCTAATCGAATTGTTGTTCAGCTTCCGGGTGTGCAAGATACGGCAACTGCTAAAAAAGTATTGGGCAAAGCGGCAAACTTATCGTTCCGTTTAGAGGCGGAGCCAGATGCGGGGCGTTTTTCTAACGAAGAATATAATTTCCGTAACGATGATTTCCGCAGCGCGCGCGTTGAGAAAAAAGAAATTATTTCAGGTGATCGTGTCACCAATGCTCAGCCTTCTTTTGATGAAAACGGCCAGCCTCAAGTAAATATTAGTCTTGATTCAACCGGCGCTAATATTATGGCTAAAGTAACGCGGAAAGCGATTAAGCGTCGTATGGCGGTATTGTTTATTGAGCAAAAGCCAACCACTCGTTATGAAATGCAAGACGGTAAAGAAGTTGCTATCACTAAATACACGGAAACCCGTGGCATCATTTCTTTAGCAACGATTCAAAGCCAGTTAGGGTCTAGTTTCCGTATTACCGGTTTAGAGCCAGCAGAAGCGTCTGAGCTAGCATTATTATTACGTGCGGGTGCATTGGCAGCGCCTATGTATTTTGTTGAGGAGCGTACTGTTGGTCCAAGTTTGGGTAAAGATAATATCGAGCAGGGTGTAACTTCTGTTTTGGTTGGCTTAGCCCTTGTCCTTGTCTTTATGATGATTTTCTATCGTCTATTTGGTTTCTATGCCAACATCGCATTGTTCTTTAACTTGGTTATTCTTATTGCCTTGATGTCGATGATTGGTGCGACGTTAACCTTGCCGGGCATTGCCGGTATTGTATTAACGGTGGGTATGGCGGTTGATGCGAATGTGCTTATTTTCTCTCGTATACGAGAAGAGCTTAATGATGGTCGCTCTCCGCAGCATGCTATCAATGAAGGTTATGATCGTGCATTTGTGACGATTTTTGATGCAAACTTAACTACCTTAATTGTTGCTGTTATTTTGTTTGCAGTCGGTACGGGTCCTGTGAAAGGTTTTGCCGTGACGCTGTCGTTGGGCATTATCACTTCCATGTTTACAGCCATTGTATTGACTCGTTCTTTGGTGAACATGACTTATGGCGGTCGTCGTATCAATACGCTCTCTATTGGCGGAATCAATAAAGATGCGATAACAAAAAATAATTTGACGGTTGAGGATGCTAAGTAATGGTTGCTAACTTAAATTTTGATTTCATGAAGCTGCGTAAAGCAGCCATGATTATTTCAGCCGTTTTATTGCTTTTATCCATCGCCTCATTAGCCACTAAAGGCTTAAATTTTGGTTTGGATTTCACGGGTGGAACGTTATTAGAAGTCTCTTACCAGCAGCCTGCTGATATTCAGAAAATTAGAGCTCAGTTAGATGAGTCTGGTTTTCTAGGTTCTACGGTGCAGCATTTTGGTAGCGAAACTGATATTTTAATTCGCATGTCAGAAGCTTACCGAGATAACTTAGGTGCTGAAGTACTTGAGGCATTGCGAACCGGCGAGCTTTTAAATGGCGAAGTCATTAATGAAGTTGAACTGCGACGTAGTGAGTTTGTTGGCAGCCAAGTTGGTGAAGAATTAAGAGACCAAGGCGGTTTGGCACTTTTGATGGCACTGTTTGTTGTGATGCTTTATGTGGCATTCCGCTTTCAGTTTAAGTTCTCTGTCGGCGCTGTTTTGGCTCTTTTTCATGACGTAGTTATTATTCTTGGCTTGTTCTCCATTTTTCAATGGGACTTTGACCTAACTGTTTTTGCGGCACTGCTTGCGGTGATTGGTTATTCGCTTAACGATACGATTGTTGTTGCCGATCGTATTCGTGAAAACTTCCGTATTGTGCGTAAAGGTGATGCGATTGAAGTGATTAACTTATCATTAAACCAGACGCTAGGTCGTACCATTATGACCTCGTTAACCACGGCGTTGGTATTGGTTGCATTAATGTTTTTAGGGGGTGAGCTGATTCACAACTTTGCATTAGGTTTATTTATTGGTGTTGTTGTGGGTACGTATTCTTCTATCTATGTTGCCGCCAATATTTTGCTGATGATGAATATCAGTCGCGAAGATTTGATTCCTGCTGAGCTTGAAGAAGAAATAGACGATCGTCCTTAGTTGTTGATTCTCTTCATGCAAAAGAAAGCCCGAATGATCTTATGATTATTCGGGCTTTTTTGTTTGTCTTTAGGTATTTATCAATATCAGTTATGAACTTTGATCGATACATTCACATTGGATAAATCAATACCTCTGATAAATAGATCACCCATGTGTTGATTTTCAGAACCTTTTACTCGAATATTTTTGAACGCAATTTCTTCTATGTGAGTCGGTAGTGCTAACTGAATGCTACCATCTTCATTCAGGCTCGTATTTTGCCCTTTACCATAAGTTACTCCTGTCATTTCAACATCGGCATCGAGCAAGTCTGTTGCCGGTAATAATAAGCTACCGATGGTCTCTAAGGTATTTTGATTGCTATTGTTGCCTTGTGTACCGGCCATAATATCTTGCAATCGGGCTAGGTTTTCGTTGACCCCTTGTGCGGTTACATTGCCCATGTCGCTATCCGTCAGGCTGGTTAAGCCAGAAAATTCAGCAGGATAGATGTGTTCTTTTTGTTCGACAATTTGCTCTGTTGAGATAGGTTCCCTTTCAACGCTGGCCGATGCCATAAAAGGCTGTATTGGCCCTAGCAGTATTGCGACCAGAGCCGCCACATAGCGGTATCGGGTCTGCTTTTTTAATGAGCGATTAAGTTGTCGTTCGGTAATCCAGCCTTTATTAATTAATACTTCACCTAAGCGCATTCCTGTGCGATTTTGCAGCTGTAACGCTTCATCTAGCTGCGAGGAGGTAATAAGTCCTTTATTGATGAGCAGAAGACCTAAGCGGGACTTTTGCTGAATCTCTTGCCTTTTTTGCATGGTGATTGAGCCTTATATTCTAATTAATTATTTTTAGCATTTTGAATACCAGAATACGGGTATTGACTAATGCTGCCTGTGTCTTTTCAACAGTACAATGACGGGTTTATGTCACTTCTTATAAACACATAGCTTTACGTCGTAACTGTTTGAAATATAACAGTAAAGTTTCTTAATTTTCGTTTGTTAATTGACCCTGTCTTTCTAGTAGGGATGTTTTAACGGGTATATTAATGAGTATAGTCAGGATTGAAGCAGCGTATGATTCAAATGGGCATCTTTACATTGCCGTTATTGCTAATGCTTAAACGCGAGTAGGTGCAATTAAATCGTTAATTTTGCACCATTTGATTTATTGCTATGCCATCGGTACTTTAATTCGCCTATAATCTCCCCATATTATTGAATAGTTCTAGTATCGTTATTCCTCTTATGTATTTGAGGAATCTTTTGGAGATTTATTGCTCATGAGTAACCCGAGACACATTAAGTTATTAATTTTAGGTTCTGGCCCTGCAGGTTACACAGCGGCGGTATACGCTGCGCGTGCAAACTTAAATCCAGTAATGATTACTGGTATGCAGATGGGTGGTCAGTTAACCACAACAACTGAGGTCGATAACTGGCCAGGTGATGTTGAAGGGTTGCAAGGTCCTGCATTGATGGAGCGTATGAAAGCCCATGCTGAACGTTTTGATACTGAAATTGTATTCGACCATATCGATGAAGTAGATTTTAACCAGCGCCCGTTTTATCTAAAGGGCAGCTCTGGTGAATATACTTGTGATAGTTTGATCATCTGCACCGGTGCGAGTGCTAAATACTTAGGCCTAGAAAGCGAAGAAGCATTCAAAGGTAAAGGTGTTTCAGCGTGTGCGACTTGTGATGGTTTTTTCTATCGTAAGAAGAAAGTAGCTGTTATTGGTGGTGGTAATACGGCTGTTGAAGAAGCATTGTATCTTGCAAATATTGCTGAAGAAGTTGTTGTTGTTCATCGTCGTGATAAGTTTAGTTCGGAAAAAATCTTGCAAGACAAGATTAATGATCGTGCAGAAAACGGTAACGTGACGATTAAGTGGAATAGCGAGCTTGATGAAGTATTGGGTGACAATATGGGTGTTACGGGGATGCGTATTAAAAATCGTGAATCCGGTGAGACTGAAGATATTGCGTTAGAGGGTGTTTTTGTGGCAATTGGTCACTCACCTAATACACAAATTTTTGATGGCCAGTTAGAAATGAACGGTGGTTACATTAAAGTCCAAAGTGGTCTTGAAGGTAATGCTACTCAAACCAGTATTGAAGGTATTTTTGCTGCTGGCGACGTGATGGATCATACCTACCGTCAAGCGATTACATCTGCGGGAACTGGCTGTATGGCGGCTCTTGATGCTGAGCGTTATTTGGACAACTTAGAGGGCTAATTGGTTGAGGTTAGCATGACGGCCTCCCATTTAAGCTACTATAGAAAAGCGCTTAACGAATTATTCGTTAAGCGCTTTTTTTATCTTTAGCATCCTGATTTGGCATATGGTCAGAGAAAAACTCTTCAATTTCAGCTCTTCTTTCTAAGCCATCTTTATAGCCTAAAGCAATTAGGTCTTTGCAAAAGCCGCTAGAAAATAACAAGTAACTCAAAATGCCTGAACCATTACGGCTGCTATTACCACTGCCACCGAGGAAAAGTCGCAGTGCTTTGGGTAATTCGTGGGAATGACGTCCGGCAATGTCATCGAGTGATATGCTGGGGTTGATTTCAAGCAGTTCGATGGGTTTTAAATCCATCCGATGCTTTGTGCGAATATTTTCAGGAATCATATCAACGGTGCGATTAATGCGCTGAAGTCTTTCAACATCGGTTTCCATACTGTCTAAGAAAGCGGCATTTAGCATATGCCCCATGATTTTTGCTGGGGTAGGGTAACCCATGCCCTCGATACTATCTTTACGTTTATGAGCATCGCCACTGACACCAATTACCAATACTTTTTCGGCACCTAAATGAAGGGCGGGGCTAATAGGGGCCAGTTGACGTACGGCGCCATCGGCATAATATTCTTTATTAATTTGAATGGATGGAAAAATCATGGGTATCGCAGACGAGGCTAAAAGGTGGTCAACGCCTACGCGTGAGCGGTAGCCAATGCGTCTATGGCGTTGCCAGTTAACGATGCTGTAATGCCCTTGAAAAAAGCTAACGGACTCGCCACTTTCTAATCCAGACCCTGTAACGCACATAGCGTGTAGAGCACCGTTATCAATGGCTTTTTGAATATTATCAAATTGAATAACCTTGCTTAATAGGTTTCTTAATGGCGTATTATCTAGCAGAGATACGGTATCGTGTTTGTATTTTCGGCCTATAAGCGTTGTTCGTAATAAACGTAATATCGAGCGGGTTATGGCTAAAAAATCAGTGCGATAAATTTGATCAGGACTAAATCCGGTCCAGATACGCTCTAGATGACGCATGCCGATGCGGTAGTTTTCTGAATAGCTGGCTAAAGCAACCCCATTGATCGCTCCTGCTGATGTGCCAGCAATAATGTCGTAAGGATTGGAGGCATCTTTGGGCAAAATACTATGAATCGCTTTTAAAACCCCAACTTGGTAAGCCGCGCGAGCGCCTCCCCCTGATAGAATCAAACCAATTTTTTTCTTATCAATCCCTGTCATATTAGAAGGTTTCTTATTCGATGTTATTAACCTTTAGTATAGAGCATAATAGGGCGACTAAAAGTTGTAGATGTAGGTTTCTAACATGTTTAGCGGTATTGTTCAGACAAAATTGGTTTTACAAGAAATAAACAAACAGACGGATTTCGCGAGTTTGGTATATACCTTTCCTGCGCCGATGGCTCAGGGCTTAAAGCTCGGTGCTTCTGTTGCTCAAAATGGTGTTTGTTTAACGGTACGCACGTTGAATGAACATTCTGATGGTTCTGCTACCGTAAGTTTTGATGCCATTGCTCAGACCTTAAAGCTAACCAATCTTTCTGATTTAACAGTAGGTGATGCGGTCAATATTGAACGCGCAGCCCGTTTTGGTGATGAAATTGGCGGCCATGTTGTATCGGGTCATATCTTTGGCTGCGTGCGAGTATTGGATGTTGTAAAAGATGATTTGAATATGCAAATTGTTTTTGAGCGTCCCGAGGCCTTACGTCCTTATTTATTGAATAAAGGCTTTGTTGGTTTAAATGGCTGTAGTTTAACCATTGCGGAAGTGACGGATGATACGTTTTGCGTATATTTAATTCCTGAAACTCGAGATGTTACTACATTTGGCGAGACTCAAATTGGCGATCGAATCAATTTAGAAATCGATCCGAGCACACAAGCAACCGTCGATACCATTAAAGAATTAATGGCATCTGGTCAGTTAGCAGAGCTTATAAAGACTGTAAAAAACGCATAATATCCATCGACTCAAACATCCATTCACTGTCTGTGCCGTTATCAATGCGCAAGCAAGGAACGGTAGTACGCCCAGTGGCTTGTTGTAGCGCTGAGCGATGGTTTGAGTCAGACATCACGTTGCGTAATTCAACGTCTACCTTCACCTGATTCAGTGAGCGTAAAACGCGTGCACAGAATGGGCAAGAATCGTAATAATAAAGTGAATATTGAGTAGTATTTTCTGGTTTTTTGCGTGTCATGACTTTTACAACCTATAAGTATTAAAACGATTTTATGGATTATACCCAACATTTATTGCTATTTGTAATTGCCGTTATTGCTAATTGGTTTTCAGCCTTGTCCGGGGGTGGGGCTGGCTTGATTCAATTACCGATTTTAATCTTTATGGGGCTGCCATTTTCGCTTGCGCTAGCAACCCATAAGATTGCAACCGTGGCTCTTGGTATTGGGGCAACGATTAGACATTTAAAAGAAAAGCATAGTTCAATGCGTTTGTTAGCGCTTATTTTACTGGCGGGTATTCCTGGTGTTGTTCTAGGGGCTTACGCCATTATTGATATTGATGATCGCTTAGCTGAAATTGTATTGGGGTTGCTGACGCTTGCGCTTGCGCTTTATTCGATCGTTCAATCGGATTTGGGCTTGGTCGCTAAACCACTTCATAGAGATGGCAAAGGGATTGTTATTGGGGCGTTCGGCCTCTTTTTTATTGGCATTGCGAATGGGGCTTTGTCTGCGGGGAGTGGGCTTTTTGTAACATTATGGCTAGTGTATTGGTTTGGTTTAAGTTATCGCTTAGCCGTTGCGCATACACTGATTGCGGTAGGGCTTGGCTGGAATGCTTCTGGCGCTTTGACCATGACGTGGTTTGCCGAAGTAAAGTGGGATTGGTTGCCCGCTTTATTATGCGGCTCTTTAGTGGGAGGTTATTTAGGTGCCCACAGCTCTATTGTGGTGGGCAGTATTTGGATTAAGCGCTGCTATGAGTTGGTTACTTTATTGGTCGCGGCTAAGCTATTGATCGGCTAGTGGGGCGGGTTTTCACTTTCGTCCTGAGGTTGTTGAGGCAGCCAAGCTTGTAGTTTCTCGCGAATGTCATCAAGTTGAAAAGGCTTGCTTAAATAATCACTCATACCAGATTGTAGGCAACGCTCTCTATCGCTTGATAATGCGTTTGCCGTAACAGCAATAATGGGAACATTCGCATAGTCTTGAGATGAATTACGAATGTTTCGAGTAGCCTCAAAGCCATCCATAATGGGCATCTGACAGTCCATTAATATCAAATCGATCGGGCTATTATTAATCCGAGATTCTTCTAAAATCGAGAGCGCTTTTATACCATGATCAGCGGTCTCGGTATCGATATTAAGTCTCTGCAGCATCGTTTTTAAGACAACCTGGTTGATGTGATTATCTTCAACAATCAGCACTCGCGCATGTTCTTTAATGCCTTTTGCCTTATTTGATTCAGAGTTATCTTTTTGCGGCGCTGCGGACAATACCTGATGAGGAATATCGATGGGCAATGAAATAGCGACCAATGTTCCGTAGTGAATTTCACTCGAAAGACAAATGGTTCCCCCTAATTTTGAACATAAGGCTTTCACTAATGAAAGTCCTATTCCTAAGCCACCATATTGTCTAGAAAATGAGCCATCGGCTTGGGTAAATGCATCTAGAATATTCTCTTGCTTATGTTTATCAATACCAATCCCTGTATCTTCAACTTTTAATACCAATACGTATTTTTCGGCGATGAATTTAATTTGTGCACTTAAGGTGATATGTCCTTTATCGGTAAACTTAATGGCATTATCAAAAATAGGGATAAGCGCTTGATGTAGGCGTTTTTTGTCGGCAATGATGGTTTGTGGATTGCGCGCATGATTATCGATGGAAAAATCGATATTTTTATTGATGCATTGTTGATTAATTTTTCTGGTTAATTCTACTAATGTATCAGAAAGGTTAATGGGTTCAGCGTTAATAATAAAGTTGCCAGATTGCAGTTCGGTATAGCTAAGTACTTGGTCGACCAAACTTAGCATTTCATCGGTACTGCCTTTGGCTGTCGCAATATGAGGGGCAATGTCGGCATGCTGTTCTTGCTGGGCAAGCTCTAAGGATCCTAAAATACCATTTAAGGGGGTTCTGAATTCGTGACTGATCGTCGCTAAGAATTCATCTTTTAAACGGTTATTTTCGGCTAATTTTTTATTGGTTCTCTCAAGTTCTTTTTGTGCACGTCGCTCGATGAGTTGCTTTTCTTTTTCGATAACTTTAATGCGATCAGCAAGAGCAAATGACAGCAATATTATTTCAAAGACACTGCCAATTTTACTGGCGTGAGTCATAAGGAAGGTATTTGGAAAAAGGCCTAGCATCATGCCAATGGTGAATAGTCCACCTAGAATTAATGATACCCAAGCGGCTAAGAAAAATCGTGCTTGCCTATGACCTCTTAATAGCATGGCAACGGACGCATAGAGAATAAATAATAGGAAGGTAACGACAACAACCTTTGCTAATGCCATAACGGTGGCAGTGTCTGCAATGAAGGCCAAGCCTAAAACAACTAAAGATAAATATAAAACTAAGCGCAATAGGTTATCTGCAACAATGTGATATTGACGCGTATGTAAGAAACGGCGGGTAAACGAGATACCAAATATTCCGACTAGGGCAATGGTGACTGGCGGTGCAATTCCTTCGATCCAAGGATGATTAGGCCATAAGTATTGATACCCTAAGCCACTGGTAGCGGCTTGCAATAATGAAAACGCTGCTAGATAGCCAATATACCAAAGGTAGTTTGAGTCACGGATGCTGAACCATAAGAAAAAGTTATAGAAAAACATAACCATCATCATGCCGTAATAAAGGCCTAAGCCATATTGCTCACCGCTGCGTGCTTCAAAGAAGTAATCTGGATGCCAAATGAATACGGGGATTTGCATCGAGCTAGAGGTATTCACTCGAATATAAATATCTTTCTGCTCATTATCTTGAAGGGTTACTGAGATAATGAAATTACGATGAGCGACGGGTCTTTCATTGTATAAATAGACGTCTCCCATTTTAAAATACTCAACGTTATTTTCCTTATCTAAAATGTAAATATCGAGATAATCGAGTAACGGATAAGTCGTTTCAATCTTCCAGCTTTGACTGTGGCTATCGAGGGTTTTATCGAGAATTGAAAATTTTAGCCAGTAGGTCGAATTGGTAAAGCCTTTGTTTAGGCTTTCTTCGGTCAGTAGATCAAAGTTAGACTGATCGAGTTTCATAATATCGCTAAGTGTATAATTGCCATCAATATCTTCTAAGTAAGAAGCATGATGTCCAAGAGCGATTTGTTTACTATTTTGATCAAGAATTATTGCAGGCACATTCGCCATACTGATAATACTCGTGGTCAGCATTAAGCAGCAAAGAAGAGTTTTAACGATGAACTGCAAAGTTGAAGGCATTTAAGACTATCTAATTATTGGGTCACTTTAATAGTATATGTGAACAATATAAATTTTCCTTAGTTATTCCTCGTTGAAAGATAAAATATTTAAAAAGTTTGCTATCCATCATGTCAGGTTAACGAAGCCATTTCATCTTAATACCGTTTGTGTTTAGTAAAGCGTGTTGCTTCAGTCTTCATAGGATCTTCTGGCCAAGGATGTTTTGGGTAACGACCACGCATTTCTTTGCGTACTTCAAAATAGCTGCTACTCCAAAAGTGCGGTAGGTCTTGAGTGATTTGCAACGGTTTTTTGGCCGGTGAGAGTAAATGTAACATCAGCAAAATTTGGCCGTTACAAATGCTGGGTTTACCTTGATAGCCGAACATCTCTTGCAGTTTAACCGCCAGTACTGGCGGGGATTGGGCGTAATCAATTTTATAATGAGAGCCGCTGGGGACGGCTATTTTTTCAGGAACTAAAGCTTCGAGCTCTTTGACTTTATTCCAACCTAGACGGTTTAATAGTGCTTGTTTTAAATCGATATTTTTTAGCGATTTTTGAGACCGACATGTTGCTACCAAAGGCATTAACCAAGATTCTAGATGAAGACTAAGGGCTTCATTACTGAAGTCTGGCCAAGTGGTTGTATTGTCTGAATGTTGGAAATGCTGAAAAGCCAGCTGCAGGCGTGCTTGAAGCTGGCGGCATTCATCCGTCCAATTTAATGACTTTATACCGTTATCATTAAAATAATTTAACCAAGCTTGGTACCATTGATCATCGCGCAGGTCTGTCAGCTTTTTGCGATTGAGAATGATGGCACCAAGGCTGTCGCGTTCTTCGGCGATAAGCTGGCCTTTTGCATTCCACTGAATATGACTTTTAGTTTCGATGTGATGATTAAACAGTTCGAGCAGTTCGTATTCATCGATGGCGATGGCTTTGCGAATTAGGCTACCCCCTTGTTGATTGTCTTCAATATCGCTAACGACTAACCAAGGGGAGCCTATTAAAGATGAGCTTGGGTGAAGCTGTGCGCCACGGCCTGCGCTGAGTAAATATTGGCTATCGCTGCCCGTGCGCAGTTGCGCGATTCGATCAGGGAAGGCCAGTGCAAGTAATTGGGCGAGTGAGCATTCCTTTATTTTAGTCGCAGGCTTATATTTTTCGACTTGTTGCTGCCAAGCCTTGGCTTGGCGCAGTTGTGATGAATATTGTTTGATATTGCTTTTCAGTTGATTGAGCGAACGCTTAAGATCGTCGTTATTTCTAAGCGCTTTGGGAGTATCGGTTAATAATGCCGCCAGTAGGCAAGCATCTTCAAGGCTTTGTTTGTCATTTGCCTTGAGCAGCATGTGGCCAAACCTTGGGGTTAAGCCAAGTTTGCTAGCATTTTCACCGTGTTGAGAAATCTGCCCTTGTGGGTCTAATAGTTCTAAGTCTCTTAGGAGAGTTTGAGCTTGTTTAATAGAGTTTGAGGTGGGTTGAGTTAGCCATGTAAGTTCGTCGATCTCAGCTCCCCATTGCGCGACATTCAGTACAAGATCGCTGAGTTCTATGCGGCTAATTTCAGCAGGGCTATGAGTTTCTAGTGCATGTTGCCCTTGCTCGCTCCACAGTCGGTAGCATATTCCAGGTTCGATGCGCCCTGCACGTCCAGCTCGTTGTATGGCGGAGGCTTGGCTGATTTTTTTAGTGGTTAAGCTGTTCATGCCACTGCGGGCATTATAATTAAGCTGCTTTTCTAATCCGGAGTCGATAACAATGCGTATACCTTCAATTGTTAGTGAGCTTTCGGCGATGTTGGTCGCGAGTACAATTTTACGCTGGCCTTGTTCAGCAGCTTGGATAGCGGCTTGCTGATCTTTATCTGAAAGCTGTCCGTAAAGTGGGTGGATACTAATATTTGAAGAGTTTTGCTGTTTTTGCAGTTCTGTTTGCAGTTGCTGCTGAACAAATTGAATTTCGCGAACACCTGGTAAGAATACTAATAAGCTGCCTTCATCTTGTTGTAATGAGGCGATGATAGTTTTTGTTATTTGGTCAGTGAGTCGTTTATTGGGGTCAAAGCCAACGTAGTATTGATCAATTGGGAAGCTACGCCCTGGGCAGAATAGGCTGCTGGCGTTGAGCAGTTTTTCTAAGGGTTCTTTGTCGAGGGTCGCAGACATGACGAGTAGCTTTAGGTCTTCGCGGAACAGTTCTTGGCATTGTAAGCTGAGTGCTAGGCCAAGGTCGGTATTAACAGAGCGTTCATGATGTTCGTCAAAGATAATGAGGCCAATATTACTGAGCTCTGGGTCTTGTAATAGGTAGCGGGTTAAAATACCTTCGGTAATCACTTCGATGCGAGTATGGCGACTTGTCTTGCTATCTTGGCGCATTTTGTAGCCGACGGTTTGGCCGATATCTTCGTTTAGGCTTTTAGCCATGTAGAGTGCGGCATTGCGAGCGGCAATGCGGCGGGGTTCGAGCATTATGATTTTTTGGTAGCTGCCATCGTTATTTCGTAGCCATTCTGCGTCTAATAAGGCAAGTGGCACTCTTGTGGTCTTACCAGCGCCGGGTTGTGCGGATAAAATGACGTTTTTGTTTTGGCTTAAGGCCTGATTTAATTCTGGTAAGATAGAATCAATCGGTAAACTATTCATTGATATGGCGGCCTTAGTTGTCGAATCAGTGTGGTTCAGGTTGATGAGGTTGTGATTTCTAAGGGGTATTGTATGTCAGATTCATCAGATATTTTAGATTTTGCGCAAGCGGCTGAACGCCGTAAGCATGAAAGGCGTGAAGAGAAGGTTGAAGGTATTCGCAATCAGTTTGATCGCGCCTTTAATCCAACCTCTAAGCCGACGCCCGTGAAGGATTTCTTACGTAAGAAAAAAGCGAAGAAAAAGCGCTAAAAATTAAGGGTGAAAGCATTCAGCCCCTTGGTTTTTAAACCGCTATTTGCTTGCGCTCAGCATGAAATTCATCGTTGTACGGTACGTTGTAAAAACACGCCACATTCAATGTGATGGGTATAAGGGAACTGGTCAAACAGGGCGAAGCGCTTAATATCATGGGTCTTGGTGAATTCTTGCAAGTTGTTGTGCAAGGTTTCAGGGTTGCACGAAATATAAATGATATTGTCGTAACCTTGAGTCTGCTTCACCGATTCGTCATCCAGGCCTGATCGCGGCGGATCAACTAACGTTGTGGTAAATTCATAAGCATTTAAATCAATGCCTTCTAAGCGACGAAATGCACGTACACCTTGTAAGGCTTGCACGAATTCTTCACTGGAAAGGCGCGCGATAATTAAATTATCGATATTATTCTTTTCGATATTATCTTGAGCAGCATAAACCGAGGTCTTAGAAATCTCAGTGGCCATTACTTTGTTGTAATGCTCGGCTAAGGCGATAGAGAAATTGCCATTTCCACAATACAGTTCAACCAAATCACCACTTAAAGGTTTGGATAATTCTTTCGCCCAAGCCAACATTTTTTGGTTCATGCCACCATTGGGTTGCGTAAAGCCGCCTTCGATTTGCTTGTAGTGATACTGCTTACCCTCAATGGTTAGGGTTTCAATCACGTAATCGCGCTCTAAAACGATTTTTTGCTTACGAGAGCGGCCAATAATTGGAAAGCCAATTTTCGCCTGTAGCTTCTCCGCCGCAGCGCGCCACTCATCATCTAAGGGTTTGTGATAAATCATGGTGATTAATGCGTCGCCACTTAGCGTGGTTAAAAATTCCATTTGGAACATGCGCTGCATTAAAATATCGTTTTCAGGCTGATGGATCGCATCACGCATCTCTACCATTAAGCGATTAATCAGCTTGCTCGCGATAGGGAAGTCAGTCACTTCATAAGGTGTTTTCTTATTGCCTTTTTCGAACATGGCGTAAAAGCAGCGCCCGTCTTGGTGCCAGATACGAAACTCGGCGCGCAAGCGGAAATTTTCAGGCTCACTAGCAAACACTTCCAATTCCGGTAAAGTCTGTTGCTCGCCAGAAGAACTAATAGCAAAGTTGGCAAAATCTTGTTCGATTTTGGCTTTTTTTGCGTCTAACAGAGATTGGTACTGATCAGGATTGGTCATGTTTTATTTAACTATCGTCTAACGTAAGAGGGCTAAGCACAGGGCGTAATAGCGAGCATTATACGAGATCACTCGTGTTAGGCATAGCGACAACGCTATATTTAGCAGGCGTCATTTGAGCCAATGTAGGATATTCTCAATTGACTAAACTGTTGTTAAGATAATTTATTGATTGCTTGTTTGAAAGGGAGGTACGAGATGGCGCATGTACAAGAGCTGGTTGATTTACTGGAATTGGAAGCGATAGGGGCTAATCGTTTTCGTGGTCGCTGCCAAGATCTGGGGTTTAAAAATCTATTTGGTGGGCAAGTTCTAGGACAGAGCCTATCCGCCGCGAGCCAAACATTGCCCGCAGGTGAATGGTCACCGCATTCTTTACACGCTTATTTTCTCCGCCCTGGCAACGTTGTTGATAGTATTGAATTTGAAGTCGATTGTGTTCGTGATGGTCGTAGCTTCGCGATGAGGCAGATAACGGCGAGCCAAAATGGTAAAGCAATTTTAATCATGATGGCATCTTTTCAGCATCCTGAAGAAGGCTTTGAACATCAAGATGCCATGCCAGATGTAAAAGGGCCTGAAGGCCTTGTCTCTCAATTGGAACTGAGTCGTATGTTTAAAGACAAGTTTCCTGAATCTGTACGTGATATTTATACGGCGGATAAACCGATTGAGATGCGAGCAATTGATCCGATTAATATTTTTGCCCCTAAAAAACAAGATCCTATTAAATACGTGTGGATGAAGGCCGATGCACCCCTTGGCGCTGATTCTATGGTGCACGCCCATGTTTTAACCTATGCCACCGACTTTAATTTAATTGGTACCTCTTTGATGCCTCATGGTGTTTCTTTTACCCAGCGTGATATGCAAGTTGCCAGCTTGGATCATGCTATTTGGTTTCACCGAGCGATTAAATTTGATGATTGGCTTCTGTATGCGTTGGATAGTCCCAGTGCTTCTTCTGGCCGAGGTTTTTGTCGTGGTCAGATATTCAACCAACAGGGGGATCTGGTGGCTTCTGTTGCTCAGGAAGGCCTTATTCGAAAAGTTGAATTAGCAGAAAAAAATAAATCATGAATTTAATTTTTAGATTATTACGTTTGTTATTGTCGGGTAAAAAATTGCAGTCTTTAAACCCGCTAGATGCGAGTCATTTAGCGTTTAGGGTTTGGCCATTGGATTGTGATTTTAATTTGCATTTAACCAACGCTCGCTATCCTGCGTTGCTGGATTTAGCGAGAACACAATATTTAATGCAGATTAATGCACTATCAATGTTTTTTGGTGGTGGCTGGAAGTCGGTCTTAAGCTCGCAGAATATTATTTTTATTAAAGAAATAAAGCCTTTTACTCGAGTTAATATTGCGACTAAAGTTTTGTATTGGGATCGAAAATACTGCTATATAGAGCATGAATTTTTAGTAGCGGGGAAAGTTCATGCAAAAGCCGTTGCTCGGGTTGCTTTTATTAAAGGCAAGCGAGTCAGGGCGTTTGATAAACTGTTGGCTGAGCTAAAAACGGATAGCCTGACTGAGTCGCCAGAGGTGACAGAAAGTATTAAGGCTTGGTTGAGTATTTTAGAACACAAGAAAAACTGAAATAATTTTGATAGCCTTTGTTTGAAATAATGGCCTTGAATTGAATGATGACTTTTAGTTGAGAAAGTCTGAAATTTTTATCTTCCATTTCTCTGGGTCGACAGAACTTTTTATACTGTCTTGGCTAGCCGCTTTGCTTAAGTCGATAATTTCTGTGCGAATAAACTGTTTAAGGCGGGTATGGTAAATCACTCTAACAATGGGGCGGGCTTGATCTTTTTCACTGGTTTCAATCACGACGGCTAGGCGACCACTTTCCATAAGCACCAAAGAACCGACGGGGTAAATGCCCATGCTGCGTATGAACATATGCACCAATGATTCTTCTAAGTGAGAGCCACTCCATTCCAGTAATTTTTTTAAGGCTGAAGTGGGTGTTAAACCTTTGTGATAACAGCGATCGGCGGTAATGGCATCGTAAACATCAGTTATGGCAACCATTTTACCTTCACGGCAAATTTGACAGCCGGTTAAGCCTTCTGGATAGCCACTGCCATCAATACGTTCGTGGTGTTGAGCGGCAACATTAACCGTTAGTGGGTGAATGCCGGGTGTGTTTTTTAATAAGTCTCGGCTGAAAACAACGTGCTGTTTCATACGAGCAAACTCATTATCATCAAGCTTGCCTGGTTTGTGCAGGATATTATCGGGCACCATTATTTTGCCTATGTCATGAAGTAAAGCACCGACCATCGCTTGGTGCATCGTTTCACGGTCTATTTTCATGGCTTTGGCAAAAATCCCCATTAATACCGCAAGATTGATTGAATGCTCCATCAAATAGTTATCTTTTTCACGAATGCGCCCTAAGCATGCGAGTGCGTTATGGTTGCGAATAACGGAGTCGATCATGCCATCGGCAAGATCATCAAATCCCTCAGTTTCTAAAGGTTTGCCGAACTTCACATCAGAAAGCACGCTGGTCATGATGCCTTTGGCTTTGCTTTGCAATTTGTGCGCTCTAAAGAGTTCTTCTTCGACACTCACAGAGCCTGCGGACTCCATGTTTAGTTGAGCTGCTCTATTTAACTTGTTCTGATTTTGCTGTTCGACTTCATGCTGGGTTAAGGCGTCTTCTTCATCGATTCCCCGTGAGGTATCTATATAGACTTCTTTAATACCTCGTTGTTTGAGTTCGTCGATGATTTTAACATTGGGGATGCGACCTTCTTTTTGCATGTTGTGATGAGGAATCCAATCGCAATTAAGGTCAGATACGTACATATTGGGCTTAAGTTTGTCGATTGATATACGTTTTATCATGAGTGTAATTAAAGACTGAGAGCCATCGCTGATGTTCCTTTCAGTATAGACAGTAGTTATGCTTAATCCTGATAATTAAGCATAAAACTGTAAAATTTAAGGCTTGTTTCTGCTAAGCCCTGATGGGAGTAGGGTTTATGGTAGGAATATATTTAGCGCATGCTTATTTTTTATTGCGAATCAATAAACAGAAGGGGCTCTATACGGTTATTATTCAAACTAACGGTCCAATGAAGGTGTGGGCCCGTTGCTCTGCCTGTTGAGCCTACTTTGCCAATAATATCTCCTGCTTTAACATTGTCTCCGATGGCAATATTCAACTCATCCATATGGCAATAAAGGGTGATTAAGCCTTGGCCATGATCGATAAAAATACTGTTGCCATTAAAGAAAAAATCTCCCGTTAGAATCACCTCACCATCCGCTGGGGCGATAATGTCAGATCCTCTTGCGGCAGCAATATCAATACCACTATGAGGGCGTCTTGCCTGCTCATTAAAAAAACGCTTCAGTCCAAATGGGCTTGATATAGGGCCTTTAGCAGGCAATAAGAAGCTTTGATAGGTTTTATCTTGATTGATGTCAGAGAAGGTCGTGAAGGCTATCTTGGATAGACGGCTTTCTTTCTGGATTCGCTTGATTTGATCTTCTGGCGGATTTGAATGTTTACGTTTTACGGTTAAGTATTGTTCCTTATAGGCTTTGTCTGCTACTAAAAACTCAGCCTCTTTGCCATCAATACTGTATTGAGTAGGGCCTGTTTTTTGATGCAGCGGAATGCCAATAATAGCCCAATGCTTCTTATTATTGTCTTGTATCTTTAAGACGTTTTTACCGTTGAATTTAACGCTTGATGATGCTTCTTGTAACGGGATAACGGCTATCCCACCAGGTACACGGCTATCCTTTGGTAAAATGCTCTGAGAAGGTGGCTCGGCATAGCTTGGAGAGCTTATCTGCAAAAGTGATAGCATCATTAATGCTGGCAGGATTGATGTTCGTAGGCTAAATCTTTTTTGATTTTCTTTCATGTTTTACCTTTTCAACTGTGAGTTCTAGGCTGCCGTGACCAATTCGAGCCGATATTAAGTCGCCTTTTTTAACATCATGACTGTCACGAATAACCACTTCTGTAGGGGTTTGCAAAATTGCATAGCCGCGACCTAATGTCTGTAATGGGCTGACGGCATTTAAAAGTAAAGCATTCTGTTGAAGACGCTCTGCTTTATTGGATAGAAGTTGTTTCATTGCATTGCGTAAGCGTTGCTGAAAGTAGCCAAGTTGCGTTTCTATTTGTTGTAATTTATTGACTGGGCTTTGTTGCTGTAATCTTTGCTGGCTTTGCGTCAACTTTTTTAACAAGCGATCAAGGTTGTTTTTTTGACTTTGCTGCATGCGTAGCTCAAGCATATCTAATGTCTGTGCATACTGGCTAAGTTTATCACCAGGATGCTGAAGACCGCGTTGAGCGCTTTGTAGCTGCCATTGTTTATTTTGCAATTGTTGCTGAATGCTATTTTCTAAGCGGGCACTAAGGGCTTGTAGGCGGCTCAGATACTCTTCTCTATTAGGGCTGAGCATTTCAGCCGCGGCCGAAGGTGTTGGTGCACGAATATCAGCAACAAAATCGGCGATGGTAAAGTCAACTTCATGGCCAACGGCGCTAACGATGGGCAGGTCGCTATGAAAAATAGTGCGTGCAAGTTGTTCATCATTGAAGCTCCATAAGTCTTCAATAGAACCGCCTCCTCGGCCAATAATAATAACATCTGTGGCTTGTTCTTCAGGGGCATTGCGAGCATCTGAGTTGGCTTGATTGATTGACCAAATCATTTGTTGGGCCGCATCTTGCCCTTGCACTTGAACAGGGTAGATATCAACTTCTATTGCTGGAAAACGGCGTTTCAGTACGGTCAAAATATCATGAATAGCAGCACCCGTAGGGGAGGTGATAACTGCAATTCGTTTAATCGCTGCAGGCAATGCTCGCTTATGCTCAGGGTTGAATAAGCCCTCAGCACCAAGCTTTTGCTTTAGTTGAATAAAGGCTTGTTGCAGTTGCCCCTCACCGGCGGGTTTCATAGCATCAACAATGAGTTGGTAGTCACCTCTGTTTTCGTACAGGCTTACTTTACCGCGAACAATGATTTGATCGCCTTCTTTAGGCTGAAATTTAATCTGTGCTGTGCGCGAGCGAAACATGGCGCAGCGTACCTGAGCACCTTTGTCTTTTAGTGTGAAATACCAATGACCAGAAGAGGGCCGAGATAAATTAGAAATTTCCCCTTCAACTTTTACCGAGCTGAAGGTGATCTCTAATAGCTGTTTAGCTCGTTGGTTCAGTTGAGAAACTGTAAATACATCATTACCCGTTTGAAGCACGATTGGCCTATTAATTATTTTTTAGAGATAGGTATTACTGTGCCATAAAATGTTTTATGGAACGAGTGTTTAATGAAAATAATATTGAGCTTGTTTTTTGAAGGTTATAAGCTAGTTGTTTGATTTTCGCCCAAAAAAGTCCTATTTTTTTGAACTGGGTTTAAAAATCTTAATAACTTTGTTCATAATACTAGACTTTTGAAAAATGAGAGTCTAACTTATCGTCATGGTCGCATGATCATCAAAAAGTAATTAATAAGGATTAATATTATGAAAAAGATTATCGCTGGCGCACTTTTAGCTGCTTCTTCAACAATGTCTTTCGCTGCAGGTCCTGCAGGTTGTGGTTTAGGTACAGCTGTAATTTTCAAGGATGCTAACGAATGGCATGAGCACGTTCTTGCTGCTACGACTAACGGTACTTCTGGTAACCAAACTTTCGGTATGACTTCTGGTACTTTAGGTTGTGAAGCTGCGAATGGCCCATTGGCTGGCGTTCAGACTTTTATGGACAATAACATGGATCAACTAGCCATGGATGTTTCTAAAGGCCAAGGTGAAACTCTTGATGCTCTAGCACAAATCATTGGTGTTCAGCAGTCTGATACTTCTGCTTTCAATGCAACTATGCAAGCCAACTTTGATTCTATGTTCTCTGCTGAAGGAACATCTGCTACTGCTTACGAAGGTATGCAGCAAGCAATGGAAACTAATGTTAAATTACAAAAATACCTAGGTTAATTTATAATCTAGTTGTTATTTTGTAGAAAAGGCGTGCCGCGGCACGCTTTTTTTATGTCTGTAAAATAAGGAAGCTTATCTTGGTTTTGAAAAATAGTTATGCCGCATTGTTTATAATGTCGCTTCTAATTCCCTATCAAAGTATTTCTGCTGAGCAGCCTTACTCGATCGAAGAAATTTCTGCTATGCAACAATGGCAGCATTTATTACATTTTCGGTCACACAGTCTGTTAGGCACAATGGAAAGTGAAAATGATAGCGGTAGTTTTTTTATATCGCCACAAGGCAAAGAAAATCCACAGGCTGAACTTGCCGCTGAAGTGCCGCTGTTTGCGCAAAATAATCAACCTGATAATGAATCTTTGCAGTGTCGTTTTCCTGCGCGTTATCAGTGGTTAAAACAATTTTATCCAAACTGGCAGGATCAATCTTGCAGTGATCTATCGGCATGGAAAAAAGAAATTGATGCACACAAACTCACATTAATATTTCCAGCTTCTTATTTAAATTCTCCATCCTCTATGTATGGGCATTCATTGATTCGTTTGGATAAAGAGGATGAATCAAAAAGTAAATTACTTTCTTATAGTGTGAATTTTGCTGCGAATGCAGATCCTACCGATAATGAATTGGTATTTAGTTATAAAGGCTTGGCTGGTGGTTATCCAGGTGTGGTATCTATTTTACCGTATTATGCCAAGGTCAACGAATATAGTCATTTAGAACACAGAGATGTTTGGGAGTATCAGCTTAACTTAACTGAGCAAGAGGTTGATCAATTTGTAAATCATATATGGGAAACAAAAGAGACGGAGTTTGATTATTTTTTCTTTGATGAAAATTGCTCTTATCGTTTATTAGCATTATTAGATGCCGCCAGTGAGCGTATTGATGTCGCTGACGATTTTTCTTTAAAAGCGATGCCCATTGATACCATTCGCAGCTTAATTGATAGCGGTAAAGTAGGCTCTGTCGAATACAGAGCATCATCCGGTGTGATGTTGAATCAACAGCAAAGCCAGTTAAGCGACAAACAAAAACAGTGGGCTAAAAAAATAGTCGATAATACCGATTATATTACTGATGAAGACTTCATGCAGTTGTCGGATTTTCAGCGCGCGCAAGTATTGGAAGTATCGATTAGTTATTTACGTTACCTAGTTGTAAAAAAGAAACAGAGATCATTAGAGAATCGTAAAAAATCGCTTGCCTTATTATCAGCGCGAAGCAAAATTTCGATTCAACATGTTTTTCGCCCCATTGTTGAACCGGCCGTTCGTGATGATCAAGGGCATTTAACGCATCGTGCTACCTTGTCATTGGGGCAGCAAAATAACGCTGAATTTATTGACCTAAATATGCGTATTGCGTATCACGAATTAATGGATCTTCCTGACGGTTTTATTCGAGGTGGTCAAATTGAAATGGGCGCTTTGACGCTTAGAGGAATTAATAAGGAAGATGCATCCGGTGATGATGATATTTCATTGCAATTGCAGCGCTTCAGTCTTATTAATATTTTATCGCTTGGTGCGCGTGATTATTTTCAACAACCGATCTCTTGGCGTGTCAGTACTGGTTTTGATCGATTTATTTTGGAGGACAGTGATTTATTTGCGCATTTAGATGTGGGGGGGGGTTATAGCTACAACCTGAATATGAATGATGATAATCAACCAACGACTGACTTTGGTCAGGTCTATGGTTTATTAGAAACTCGATTAAAGGTCAGTGGTCAATTTGACGATGATTATCAGTTGTCAGCAGGTGCTCAACTGGGCTGGTTATACCAGGGTAGTCAATGGCAGATGAATGCTTACGGAAGTTGGCTACCTTCTGTTCTGGGTGACAATATTGATTATCAAGACGTTGTTATTTCATTAGGCAGTAAGCTTGCTAGAAACCTTCAGGTGCGTTTGGAAGCGAAGCAGCAATGGTTAACTCAGTCCAACGAGACCGTTGATGGGGATAGCATCAGTCTTGGTATGAATTGGTACTTCTAATGAAATTACCCAGGCTTAAAAGGCGTATCAATACATTAATGGCGCTATTATTTAGTGCATATTTGCTATTGTCGTTATCCGGCTGCTCTAATTTAACGAGCTTGTTTTTTTATCCACAGCAACAATATGTGCGTACGCCAGCGGATATTAATGTGGCTTATGAAGAAATAAAAACAGTTACCGCCGACGGTGTCGAAATTAATTCTTGGTTCTTGCCTGCATCTCTTTCTGAGGAGGCTAATCAACAATCTGATGAGTCTCCTGTAGTCTTGTTTCTGCATGGTAATGCAGAAAATATCAGCACTCATATCGGCAGTGTTTATTGGTTGCCGGAAAAAGGGATTAACGTTTTGCTGATGGACTATCGTGGTTATGGTTCGTCACAAGGAGAGCCTTACGTACCCGCCATATTTCAAGATGTTGAATCGACCCTTATTTGGCTAAGAGCGCGTTTTCCAGAACGGAAAATTTTCATTCTTGGTCAAAGCATTGGTTCTGCTATCGCAACAACCAGCATGGCATTATTTCAACATGAATATCAGTTATCGGGCTTAATACTCGATGCTAGCTTTACCGGTTATCGAGATATTGCTCAAGAAGTTACTGGGCGCCATGTCATTACTTGGTTGGTTTGGCCACTTACGTGGTTATTGCCAACCCAGTGGGATCCAAAAGAGGTTATTGCAGATATATCCCCGAGTCCCATCCTTATGTTTCATAGTGAAAAAGATCCTGTACTTCCCTATGAATTGGGCTTTGAACTTTATACTGCGGCTCAAGAACCTAAGCAATGGCAGACGTCTGAAGGAGGACATATACAAACGTTTAATTTTGAGCAATACCGAGACATTTTAGTTGATTTTCTGACTCAATAGTCAGCTTATTCGCGTATTTGTCTTTTAAAACACTTTTAGAGGCTATTATAAGAATTCTCTCAGCCTAGCGTTTGGCAAGTGCTTGCCAAACGCTGAATTCATCAGTAAAATGCCGCGTCAAAGTTGTACCCACCAAACCTTCTATATACGCTCAGGTTGCCTCATATGTTGCGAATCGCTGAAGATGCTTTGACATTCGATGATGTCTTATTAGTTCCTGGTTATTCTGAAGTTCTGCCAAATCAAGTGTCGCTGAAAACGCGTATCACGAAAGGCATTGAACTTAATGTTCCCCTCATTTCTGCCGCGATGGATACGGTAACTGAAGCCCGCTTGGCGATTGCAATCGCACAAGAAGGTGGCTTAGGCATCATTCATAAAAACATGACGGCTGAAGAACAAGCGGCTGAAGTGCTTAAAGTTAAGCGCTACGAAAGCGGCGTTGTTAAAGACCCAATCGTTACCGCAAGCACCACAACGATTCGCGAACTGATTGAACTTACTAGCAAGCACAATATTTCAGGTGTTCCCGTCGTCGATGGCGATGAACTAGTCGGTATTGTTACAAGCCGTGACGTTCGTTTCGAAAAAAATCTAGATGCTGCTGTATCAACAGTAATGACGCCAAAAGCAAAGCTGGTTACTGTGAAAGAAGGCGAAAGCCGCGATGTGGTTCAAGATTTATTGCATACACACCGCATTGAAAAAGTTTTAGTCGTTAATGACGCTGGTAATTTAGCGGGCATGATGACAGTAAAAGATATTAATAAAGCGCAAGCCTATCCGTTAGCATCGAAAGATGAACGTGGTAGCTTACGTGTTGGTGCGGCCGTAGGTACTGGATTTGGTACTGATGAACGTATTGCGGCCTTAGTAGCTGCGGGTGTTGACGTAATTGTTGTTGATACGGCGCATGGTCATACCAGCAATGAATCAGGTACCGGCGTTATTGACCGTGTACGCTGGGCAAAAACCAACTTCCCTGACTTACAGGTTATTGGTGGTAATATTGCAACAGCCGCGGCCGCGATTGCTTTGGCTGAGGCCGGTGCTGATGGTGTTAAAGTCGGTATTGGCCCAGGTTCTATTTGTACTACACGCATCGTTGCGGGTGTGGGTGTTCCTCAAATCTCAGCGGTGGCTAACGTTGCGACAGCGATGGAAAAATACGGCGTTCCTGTGATCGCTGATGGTGGTATTCGCTATTCTGGTGATATTGCTAAGGCCATTGCGGCAGGCGCTAGCGTGATCATGGTTGGCTCTATGATGGCGGGTACTGATGAAGCACCAGGCGAAGTTGAGCTGTATCAAGGTCGTGCTTATAAGAGCTACCGAGGTATGGGATCGTTGGGCGCTATGGGTCAAACTCAAGGTTCTTCAGATCGATACTTCCAAGATAAAAATAGCGGCGTAGACAAATTGGTACCTGAAGGTATTGAGGGTCGTATCGCTGTTAAAGGTCCATTGACTAATATTATTCATCAGTTGATGGGTGGCGTTCGTGCTTCAATGGGTTATACCGGTTGTGCAACGATCGAAGAAATGCGCACTAAGCCTGAGTTTGTTCGTATCACAAACGCCGGTATGAAAGAGTCGCATGTGCACGATGTGCAGATTACGAAAGAAGCCCCTAACTACCGTATGGGCTAGAAGCTACTTGCGTTGTTAGAGCTTTGTTAAAAATTGGTTCAAGATCCTCACTTAGCACGCTAAGCTCCGGTCTTTCACAAATTTTGTGCCTCGCCCTAACGGCCTCAGTAACGCTTCTGA
>Ga0193962_1000107_pt1 | contig 37676 bp, 38 predicted proteins | sample FB_5_MG_FD_140335 | JGI IMG/M metagenome (GOLD analysis project Ga0193962, IMG submission 140335) | Microbial mat bacterial communities from the Broadkill River, Lewes, Delaware, United States - FB_5_MG | ecosystem: Environmental > Aquatic > Freshwater > River > Microbial mats | place: USA... | reverse complement strand
GGAGACGGGATACTGGCCATGGATCTTTCCCATGGTGGGCATTTAACCCATGGTGCAGGGGTGAGCTTTTCCGGACGTTTGTTCAATTTTTCCCATTATGGTTTAAATCCGGAAACCGAGACCATTGATTTGAATCAGGTGGAAGACCTAGCCCGGGCAAATAAGCCTAAAATGATTGTGGCAGGGGCTTCGGCCTATCCTAGAACCATTGATTTTAAGGGTTTTTCCGAAATTGCCAAGGCTTGTGGTGCGCTTTTTCTCGTGGATATGGCCCATATTGCAGGACTTGTCGCTGCCGGAGTACATCCCTCACCTGTGGGATACGCAGATATTATCACCTCCACCACCCATAAAACCCTTCGCGGTCCCAGGGGTGGACTGATTCTCTCCAGCGCCGAGCTGGGCAAAAAAATCAATTCCCAGATTTTTCCCGGTATCCAGGGCGGTCCTTTGATGCATGTTGTTACGGCCAAGGCCGTGGCCTTTAAAGAGGCATTGTTGCCCGAGTTTACTGAATATCAGAAACAGGTGGTAAAAAATGCCGCAGTTCTGGCAGAGGTGCTCATGGAAAGGGGCTACAAGCTGGTGTCCAATGGTACGGACAACCACATGGTCCTGGTGGATTTTTCCGGCCTGGATATCACCGGAAAAGATGCGGAAGAGCGCCTGGGGCGGGCGAATATTACGGTGAATAAAAATACCGTACCCAATGAGAAACGAAGCCCCTTTGTTACCTCGGGTGTGCGTATCGGCGTGCCGTTGATCACTTCCCGGGGGATGAATGAAGATGCCGTGGGCGCTGTGGCCGGATTTATCTGTGATGTGCTGGATGACGAGGCCAATGTCCCCAGCGTTGCCGCCAAGGTTAAAGAATTGTGCATCCAGCATCCTTTATATGAAAATGCTGCCGGCTGATGAACCCTGTTCCCCCTGATTCAGCAAATGCCGTTGGTGATGGCCGTCCTTCCTGGAACGAGTATTTTATGGCCATCACTGACCTTGTGGCCTCCAGGGCCACCTGTCTTCGCCGAAAAGTGGGCGCCGTGCTGGTTAAGGATAAACGCATTTTATGCTCGGGTTATAACGGCGCGCCTTCCCAAATTCCCCATTGCATTCAGACCGGTTGCCTGCGGGAACAGCTCAAGGTGCCTTCCGGGGAAAAACACGAGCTTTGCCGGGGTGTTCATGCTGAGCAGAATGTGATCATCCAGGCGGCCTACCACGGAATACCTGTTGCCGGGGCCACACTTTACTGCACCACCCAGCCCTGTTCCATCTGTGCCAAAATGATCATCAACGCCGGGATAAAAAAAGTATATTTCAAGGAGGGATACGACGATCCCCTCTCCCTGGAGATGTTTGCCCAGGCCGGGGTGGAACTGATCCGACTTGACTGATAAAAAGAGGCTGATATGAAGTGCCCTTATTGTGGTAACCCAAACACCAGAGTGGTGGATTCACGGCCCGGCAAAATTGAATTCGAGGTCCGGCGCAGAAGAGAGTGCCAGACGTGTGGCCGGCGTTTCACCACCTATGAACGCGTGGAACAGGTTCCTGTCATGATCGTTAAAAAAGACAACCGCCGGGAGGAGTTTGACAGGGAAAAAGTGATGCGGGGCATTCAGAAAGCCTGTGAAAAAAGAGCCATCAGCGTTAACCAGATCGAGCAGATTGTGGATGAGATTGAACGGGACCTGCGGGAAGGTCGGGACCGGGAAGTGCCTGCCAAAGTAGTGGGCGAGAAAATCATCAATGCACTCAAGGATCTGGATGATGTGGCCTATGTCCGGTTCGCGTCCGTGTACCGGGAATTCAAGGATGTGACGGATTTTATCCAGGAACTTGAAAGTTTGATTCACAAGGAGCATCGATCCAAAGATGCCGAGCCGGGTATGGAAGGCCCTGTCAAGACCGATGAGTGACGCGGATTATATGGCAAAGGCCTTGGAACTTGCAGCCCGGGGCAAAGGGTATACCTCTCCCAATCCCTGTGTAGGTGCCGTGGTGGTAAAGAACGGTCAGATCATTGGTCAGGGGTTTCACCCCAAAGCAGGTGGCCCCCATGCCGAGGTGGTGGCCATTGATGATGCCGCAACAAGAAATCCTGAAAAATTGGTCGATTCCACCATCTACGTCACCCTTGAACCGTGCAACCATTTCGGTAAAACCCCACCATGCACCCATAAAATTCTTAACGCAGGTATTGCCCGGGTTGTTGTGGCCTGCAAAGATCCCAATCCCAATGTTGCGGGGGGCGGAATTGAATTTTTAAGGGAAAAGGGCCTTGGGGTTGTCTCAGGGCTTATGGAACAAGAGGCTTTGACCTTGATCGAAGATTTTGTATGGAATGCCCAAAATGACAAAACGCCTTTTGTCACCTTAAAATGTGCTGCCACCCTTGACGGATATATTGCCACCAGGACCGGGGACTCCCAGTGGATCACCTCCCGCGCATCCCGAAAATTCGGCCACGAATTACGCCACCAAAATGATGCCATTCTCATCGGTTCCGGCACCCTGCATGGGGATGACCCGTCTTTGACCGCCAGGATTGATGAAAAACAGGCTCTCGATCCTGTTCGGATAATTCTGGACACCCGTTTGAGTATTCAAGAAAATGCCAAGGTTGTGGTCCAAGAATCAAGCGCCCCCACCATCATTGTCACCGGCCCAGGCTGTGATCCAGGAAAAATTTTGCGTTTTAAAGACAGGGGTATACAGATTCTTGAATGCCGGGTTTTGGAAAATTTGCTTGATTTAAATGACCTGATGATTAAGTTGAGAAAACTGTCCATCACAAGCCTTCTGATTGAAGGCGGGGGGCGTGTGGCAGCATCCGCTCTGGCCGCAGGGATTGTCAACAAGGTCTGCTACTTTCTTGCCCCCAAGATTATGGGCGGAAATGACGGCATCCCGGTGTTTAACGGATCGGGGCCTGAAAAGATAAAGGACGTGTTTGAACTGGCCCGGGTTACTACCCGGCAGTTCGGTTCCGACATGTTGGTTACAGGCTATATTGAACCCCGGAATAGGTTGGTTAACAAGGGGATATAATTTGGGGGGAGATGATTTTTGTTTACTGGGATCATAGAAAGTCTGGGTACCATTCGGCGCATTGAAACCCATGGAGAGGGCAAAGTTCTGACGATTGCCTGTGACCTGGATCTTTCAGGTACGGGTATCGGGGATTCCATTGCCGTGAACGGGGCCTGTCTGACCGCTGTAAGCCTTGGCAAAGGGCAGTTCAAGGTGGATATGGCCCCGGAAACCGTGTCCCGCACCACATTCAGTTCCATTGGACCCGGTGCCCGGGTCAATATTGAACGGGCGCTGAAGTTGTCGGATCGCATAGACGGGCATCTGGTCTCGGGCCACATAGACGGAACCGGTGTGGTCTCAAAAATTGAGACCCGGAGTAATGCCATCATATATGATATCCAGGTGCCGGAAAACCTTGCCGATGAGATGATAGAAAAAGGCTCCGTGGCTATTGACGGGATCAGTCTGACCATCAACCAATGCCGGCAAAACGGTTTTTCGATAAGTATCATTCCCCATACCGCAAAGATTACAACAATCGGGTTTAAAAACGTAGGGGACCAGGTCAATATTGAGACGGATATGCTGGGAAAATATGTGAAAAAATTTTTATCAGGGCAGGGGAAAAGCGCCAAGAGTGCTAACGACGCCGGCGCTGATGCCGACTCGGACATCAGTATGTCACTTCTTGCCCGGAACGGATTCTTGTAAAGGATAACAAAATGCCGCATTTAACAATTGAACAGGCGATCGAAGATATAAAAAATGGAAAAATGGTCATCCTGGTGGATGACGAAGACAGAGAGAACGAAGGGGATCTAACCATGGCGGCCGAGGCCGTGACCCCGGAAGCCATAAACTTTATGGCCACCTATGGCCGGGGGCTCATCTGCCTGTCCCTTGATTCAAGCATTGCAGATAAGCTCGACCTTCCCATGATGGTTGATCACAATACTTCCCAGTACGGTACGGGATTCACGGTCTCCATTGAGGCCAAACAAGGTGTGACCACAGGCATTTCAGCGGCAGATCGGGCCACCACTATTTTGACGGCAGTGGATGATGAGACCGGTCCCCAGGACATTGCAAGACCTGGGCACATTTTTCCTTTACGGGCCCGGGACGGCGGGGTTATGGTGCGCATCGGTCAGACGGAAGGCTCTGTGGATCTTGCACGCCTGGCAGGGCTCAAGCCCGCTGGCGTCATCTGTGAAATCATGGATGATGACGGTACCATGGCACGGATGCCTTCCCTTGAAAACTTTGCCAAAAAGCACGGCATCGGCATCTGTACGGTGGCGGATCTTGTTAAATATCGGTTAAAAACAGAACGCTTTGTAAAACGGGCTGCCGAAACCGTCATCCCCACACAGGTGGGCGGTGAATTCAGAATCATTGCCTATGAGAATGATATTGATAATCTTACCAACATCGCCTTGGTTAAGGGTGAAATTGACCCGGAAAAGGAGATTCTGGTGCGGGTGCATTCCGAATGCATGACTGGTGATATTTTTTCTTCTTTGCGTTGTGACTGCCAGGCTCAGCTTCGTATGGCCATGAAAATGGTCGATAAGGAAGGCTGCGGCGTTATTCTGTATTTACGCCAGGAGGGACGGGGTATCGGCCTTGTGAATAAATTAAAAGCCTATGAATACCAGCGCCAAGGCCTGGATACGGTCCAGGCCAATGAAAAACTTGGATTTTCCGCGGATCTTCGTGATTATGGTGTTGGCGCCCAGATGCTGGTGGATCTGGGCGTACGCAAAATGCGTCTGCTCACTAATAATCCTAAAAAGATGGTAGGGCTTGAAGGTTACGGCCTAAGCGTTGTGGAACAGGTGCCCATTGAAGTTGCGCCCAACTCCTACAACCAGGGGTATTTGAAGTGCAAGCAGGCTAAAATGGGTCATCTACTACATATAAAATAAGGAAAAAATATGCCTCAGATAATTGAAGCCAATTTGGATGCCAAAGGCAAAAAATTTGGTATTATTGCCGCAAGATTCAATGATTTTATTGTGGATAAGCTTGTGTCGGGTGCGTTGGATTGCCTGGTCAGAAGCGGTGCACAGGACGAAGATATTGCCATTGTCAAAGTGCCTGGTGCCTTTGAAATTCCTTTGGCGGCAGCCAAAATGGCTGCCATGAAAAAATATGACGCCATTATCTGTTTAGGTGCTGTGATCCGCGGGGCCACAACCCATTATGATTATGTGTGTGCCGAAGTGTCCAAGGGTATTGCTTCGGTGAGCCTTGAGGCCAAAGTGCCGGTGATGTTTGGTATTCTTACCACAGAGACCATTGAGCAGGCCATTGAACGTGCCGGTACAAAATCCGGTAACAAGGGCTTTGATGTGGCCATGGGTGCCGTTGAAATGGCAAACCTGTGCAAGAATATGGAATAGAACATGGGTGACAGGCGTAAATCCCGGGAGTTGGCCCTGCAGGCCCTGTTTGCTTTGGATCTCAATAAACTTGATATCCGGTTGCAAATGGATGATTTCCTTGAACAGCACGGGGAAGATTTAAGTGAGCCCACGCGTCTTTTTTTTCAAACGCTTGTGGAAGGGGTGCTTGAAAATCGCAAAAAGATAGACACTCTTTTGGATCAATGGGCCAAAAACTGGAAGATTTCCCGTATGCCGGCAGTGGACAGAAATATCATGCGTATTGCCGTGTTTGAGATGCTCAATTTGTCGGATATCCCGTCATCGGTATCCATTAATGAGGCGGTTGAAATCGGTAAAACATTCGGTACCCGGGATTCCGGGCCGTTCATCAACGGGGTACTGGACCGGATCCGAGCCCAGTATGAGCCCTAAGGACCGCAAATTTTATAAAGTAAACGAAATTACTTGCCCTTTGACTCATCTACTGCGTTGCACCAAAGGCCTAATAGGCCAGCTATTAAACCTTTGATGTGCCTTGTATATGAGCCAAAGTTCGGCGCAATTTCGTTCACTGTATTTCATCTGAGGTCCTAAGCTATGATGTGAAGAACAAGGAGGATGTCTTGATTATACATAAACTTGAAGTCGGCCCTATTATGGCAAACTGCTATATTGTAGGGTGTGAAGATACAAAACAGGCCGCTGTCATTGATCCGGGTGATGATGCAGACCGGATTCTCATGACCCTTGCCAAGGCTGAACTGAAGGTAAAGTATCTGATCAACACCCATGGTCATTTTGACCATGTTGGGGCAAACAAGAGAATGAAGGATGCCACTGCTGCTCAAATTGCCGTTCATCCCGAAGACGAACCCATGCTCCTGGATCTGTCCAATCATGCTGCCATGTTCGGTCTCGGGGCAGAAAATTCTCCGTCTGCCGATATTCATCTTAAGGACGGTGACACGATTACTTTTGGCAATATTGCCTTTGAGGTGATCCACACCCCGGGGCACTCACCCGGGGGTATCAGCCTTTACACGCCCGGCCATCTGTTTGTCGGAGACACTCTTTTTATGGGCTCAATCGGGCGCACCGACCTTCCCGGCGGTAATTATGACACCCTGATATCCTCCATAAAGACCAAATTGCTCAATTTAGACGAAAACACCATTGTTTATCCCGGACATGGTCCTGAGAGCACCATTGCCAATGAAAAGCGGATGAACCCCTTTCTCAGATAATGTCTGAAAAATTTTTTTTACCCCGGATCACCGATGTTGTGATCCGGGGTTTAAATTTTGATCTGTCGTTTGAACATGCTGCTGCCCGATTTTCCCGGCAGGAGGGCACGGTGGTGCTTTTGTCCGGATCTGATCTGGACTGTGCCCAATATCATATCCTTGCCGCCGATCCCTGGCTGACGATGAAAGCAACTGGGAACGTGGTCTGTCTTAAAGTCAAAGATTCCGCCGGGGACTTTGTCTGCCATGAGACAGAACAGGATCCTTTGGGCATGGTTGACACCCTGATAAAAAAAAATTGCTTTTTGGGTAAGACATTCAAACTGCCTGTAACCGCCGGCCTGTTCGGTTATTTTGCCTATGATCTAAAAGACAAAATTGAAGACCTTCCCCGGACCTGTGTGGGCAGCGGTTTGCCCGACATCTGTCTGTATGCCCCGTCCGTCATTTTGATTCAGGATCGAAAAACCGGTGAAAACCGGCTTTGTCTGCCTGTGTTTGACCGGGATCGGGGACAAAAAGATGTTTTGGCCAGGGAAGAATCTTTTATAAAGCGCCTTGAACAATCCTGGCAACCCGGCGTTTTCTGCACTGACGGCACAGGGTTTGTCTCTTCATTTGCCAAGCCGGAATATCTGTCAGCCGTATCACAGATTATTGAGCATTTAAGGCTGGGGGATATCTACCAGGCCAATCTGTCACAGCGTTTTGAAACCGGATTCAGCGGTGATGCCTATGCCCTGTTTTTAAGGTTGTTCGAAAAGAATCCCGCCCCCTTTTTCGCCTTTGTCCAGGCCGGGGACCACCAGGTGGTCTCTACTTCGCCCGAGCGCTTTCTCAAAGTTGAAAATCAGACTGTTGAAACACGGCCCATCAAGGGGACCATTGCCCGGGGGAGCACGCCTGCACAGGACAGGGAACGCGCGAGAATTTTGTCCCGGAGCACCAAAGATGCTGCTGAACTGACCATGATTGTCGACCTGATGCGCAATGATTTGTCCCGGGTCACCGAACATGATTCTGTGGAAGTAACCGCCCATAAGCGCCTGGAGACCTATGACAATGTGTATCATCTGGTCTCTGTGGTTGAAGGTCGGCTGAAAGAGGGTGTTTCCTGCGCTGAAGTATTTCGGGCCGCCTTTCCCGGAGGCTCCATCACCGGTTGCCCTAAGATCCGATCCATGGAAATTATTGACTCGTTCGAACCTGTAACGCGTCATGTGTATACCGGTTCCATAGGATATTTAAGCTTTCACGGCACCATGGATCTGTCCATTGCCATTCGCACTGCCGTTATACATGACGGGCGTTTGACATTTTCCGTGGGCGGCGGCGTGGTCTATGATTCCGATCCCGAAAAAGAGTTTGAAGAGACCCTGGTCAAGGGGAAAACCCTGATGGACACCCTGGCACAAAGGGCAGTCCCCAATATTGACAAACCCGTCATCTCCTGGATAAATGGCCGCTTTGTCCCCCAGGCCCATGCCCGGGTGCCGGCTGACATCCCAGGATTTTTATACGGTGCGGGTCTGTTTGAAACCATCCGTGTGGACGCGGGAATGCCCATTCGACTGCCTGAACATATCAGGCGGCTGGAAAAGTCCTGGAAATCTATATTTGGCAAGGATTTGCCCGATATCTGCTGGGAATCGGTTATCGGACAGCTTGTTTCACAAAATGGGTTTGAACAAAAGACTTGTGCGGTCAAGCTTGTGGCTGCAAAGGATGACCGGCCGGGGCGCCATGTATTTGCTGCCGCTTTTATCCGCACCTATGTGCACCGCCTTGAACTGCTCGGGAAACAGGGCCTTGACCTGGTTGCCTTTCCCCATGCCCGGCATTCATTTCTGGCAGACCATAAATCCATGAATTATCTGTTCTACGACCGGGCTCGAGCTTTTGCCCTTGATCATGGCGCGGATGAATCCCTGATTTTAAATTCAGATAATACTGTTTCTGAAACAAATACCTGCAATATCATGGCTCTGGATGGAAAAAATATGGTCGTGGCAGCTTCCAGTCATGTGCTTAATGGGATAACGCTTAAATCCGTCATGCAGATTATGGCAAAAAAAGGCTTTATTGTACGCAAGGTTTCTGTGGATGTTGAAACCCTTTGCGCCCAGCCTTACGTGTTTGTGACCAATGCACTCATGGGAATGGTGCCGGTCCGGCGCATTGACAACACGATTTTGGATATGGATACCCTGCTTTGCCGTCAGGTTAATGAAATCCTTTTTTCTGCTTGCTGAACAATTAGTTTTCCTGATTTTTGTCTACTATTAATGGGCAGCCTTGAATTTAAGGATCGAATAGGCTATTTTTTCTATTCGTTGCTAAAATATAAATGGATTCAAAAAATGAAATACATCAATTTTATACTCATTGCCGCATTCCTCTTTGCGGGCCCGGTTTATGTATGGGCGGGGCCTATCGCTGTACCTGTGGACCCATCTTTTGAGTTTGAGCCTGTGTTTGAAGGAACGTCTTTAACCCATGATTTTATAATACAAAACCAGGGGGATGCCCCCCTGAACATTACCGGGGTTCGGCCTCCTTGAGGCTGTGACAAAAAAGCCTATGACAGGCAGATTCCCCCGGGCGGGGAAGGGAAAATTACCATTGGCCTTAAGACCGCAGGGCTGGGCGGACGTGAGTTGCTTAAAAATATTCTGGTTAAAACCGATGATCCTAAAAACAAAAAATTTTATTTGAAAATTGTAGGTAAAGTTAAAGAGATCATCAAAATCAGCCCCAGCACCGTGAATTTGAGCGGGGCTCCCGGCCAGACCTTGAGTGACGTGGTCACAATTGAACCGGCGCACAAGGATGAATTAAAGATCCTTGGCATGACGCTTAAGTATAATAAACAGATAAAGGCTGAGCTGATCACTCCAGCCCAGGGGAAAAAAACTTGGCAGGTCAGAGTTTCCTGTTATTCCGACCATTCTGGGGATATTTATGATTTTATTACACTGACAACAGATAATCCCAATAAATCGCATTTGAGAATCAGTGTATATGCCTTTTTTGAAGGGGCTGAGCTTATGGAAACCAGTGATTCAAGGATACATGGAAACAATGAATAGCCCCAAGGAATCTAACAAAATGGATACAGCAGGAATTAAGGCCGTTGTGTTTGACTGCGACGGTGTCATGTTTGATACGGCCCAGGCCAACCGTCAATTTTATAACGAGATCCTGGCAGGTTTTAATAAACCGCCCCTTGACGACGAGCAGTTTAACAACATTCATATGATGACGGTAAATACTGCTGTTGAATATCTTTTTCCGGAAATGGATGAACACCGGCCGGTATTTGAAATGATTAAAAACATCGGCTATGCATCCGTGATCCCTTTGATGCGGATGGAGCTGGGCCTGCTTGAGTTGCTTGATGCCATAAAACAGGCCGGTCTGGTGCGTGGTGTGGCCACAAATCGAACAAATACGATGGGACGTGTACTTATTGAGCATAAGCTGAGAAAGTCATTTGATATTGTTGTTACGGCATCTGATGTGGCCAATCCCAAACCCTTCCCTGACCAGCTGGAAAAAATTATGGGCGCCTTTGCACTGCTGCCCCGGCAGATTGTGTTCATCGGAGATTCCATATTCGATAAAAAAGCGGCTGAAGCGGCCGGAACCTGGTTTATAGCGTTTAAACAGCCCGGGCTGCAAGCCCATGCCCATGCAGTATCCATGGATGAGGTGGGAGAACTGTTAGAGTTAAGCAAATATATTTCTTGACAAATTGGCGAATCATCATTAAATCTTACAAGATTTTTAAATAAAATTGAAGTCAGGTGCCGGGTCAAGGCATCTGACACCTATAATGGAAGTTAACCACAGATTAAGGAGAATGACGTACATGTCTAAATTAGTTGCACCCCATGGTGGAAAAGGTCTTGTATGCTGCAAGCTTGAAGGCGCAGAACTGGAAGCTGAACTGAAAAAAGCCGCAGGTCTGAAGAAAATTGAAATTTCTTCCCAGGTTAAAGGCGACCTGATTATGCTGGGTATCGGCGGTTTTTCTCCGCTGACGGGCTTCATCACCAAAGCTGACTGGAAAAGCGTTTGCGAAGACTTCCTGCTGTCTGACGGCACTTTCTGGCCGGTACCCGTTATGCTTGATGCTGCTGCTGCTGATGCTGCAGAGATCAATGTTGGCGATGAAATCACCCTGGAAAAAGACGGTGAAATCTATGCCACCATGAAGATCGAAGAAAAATTCGAAATGACCGAAGACGAGAAGAAATGGGAATGTGAGAAAGTCTACAAAGGTCATGGCGAAGAGTCTGAAGATGACGTTTTCTGGAAAATCGCCATGGAAGATCATCCCGGCGTTCAGATGGTTATGGCCAGAAAAGAATTCTGCCTGGCAGGTCCTGTAAAAGTTCTCTCCGAAGGTGAATTTCCCGAGAAATTTAAAGGTGTTTACCTGACCCCCAAAGAAACCCGCGCTATTATGGACGAAAAAGGCTGGGCCAACGTTGCTTCCATGCAGCTGAGAAACCCCATGCACAGATCCCATGAGCATCTGTGCAAGATCGCCCTTGACGTATGTGACGGCGTTCTGATCCATTCTTTGATCGGTAACCTGAAACCCGGCGACATCCCCGCAGAAGTTCGTATCGAATGTATCGATCGTCTGATCCAGGATTACTTCGTACCCGAGCACGTTATTAACGGCGGATATCCCCTTGACATGAGATATGCCGGTCCCCGTGAAGGCCTGCTGCATGCCACATTCCGTCAGAACTACGGTGTTAACAGAATGATCATCGGTCGTGACCATGCCGGCGTTGGTGATTTTTACACCCTGTTTGAAGCACAGGAAATTTTTGACGCAATCCCCATGCCCGAAGATGATGGAAAACGCCTGCTGTGCGAACCGTTGAAAATTGACTGGACCTTCTACTGCAAGAAATGCGACGGCATGGCTTCCATGAGAACCTGCCCCCATGGCAAGGACGACCGTGTTATCCTCTCCGGTACCAAACTGCGTCACGCCCTGTCCAACAACGAACCTGTTGTTGATCACTTTGGCCGTGAAGAAGTTCTGGTTATCCTCAGAGCATACTATGCCAGCCTGACCGAAAAGGTTGAAGTAAAACTGCAGAGCCATGCAGAAGGTTCCAAGATGTAAGTGAAGGTTTTTCCTTAGCTGACATCCGTTTTGTGATGTAAATTAAAGCGGCCCTTTCCTGATTATAGGAACGGGCCGCTTTTGCGTTTATCAATTGTCAACGTCCTTGAATTTTAATTTTAAAAAGGTATAATAAGACTATATATTTAAAAGCTCCAATAGGTTGTTAAGTTACTTTTGTGCTTTGTGTGGGGTGAGTCTGGATATCGATAGCCAGGCCAGAACGATTGTTTATCATCCCTTCTTCTTTAAGTACCCGGGAATTCAATTTTGAACCAGTTTATGTGAGGACTAATGGACATTTAAATAAGGTCGGCCGGGATTGAACGCATAAAGGCTGTCCGACCAAGCAAGAGGGGGATTTATGAACTCCTTAAACGAAATTTTTAAAATCTTGGCGATGGCTTTGATACTTTTGATCACCCTAACAGGTTATTCAACCGGAGCAGACCCTATTTCTTCTTCATGGTCAGCATCTGACCCGACCCCTTTGGCAAGGGGGCAAACCGTTCAACAAAATTCTTCAGCAAAAAAAATTGCCCTGTCCAGTGCCGCTCAATTATTTAAAGATACCCGGATCGGTAAAAATCTGAACCAGTATCGACAGCGTTTGATTCGCAATTTTCGGTTTGAATACCGTAAAACACTTAACAATAGCGGCTCTGATTTGGGCAAAACCATTCCCCAAACAGAAAGCAAAAAAGAATCGTTACAATCCATATCCTTTTCAGGCGAACTTGATCACAATCTGTCTCCGGTACTTGAATTTAACTCCCGGCTAAATATTATTGACTTTTCTTCCACGCTTCATCTTATCGATCATGAAGTAGAATGTGACATCTCAAGCCGTTCTATGAACGATTTCTTAGGCGGGCGGGCTGCCATCGGATTTTCTTCGGACGGTGAAAAAACAGAAGCTCTAATCCGGTTTAAGTTCGATTTATAACTCGATGATCAAGTTTTTGTTAATTTGCCCAACTTCGGCGTTGGAAGCAATTTTTAATCCTCAAAATATATTGTATATTCCTCCGGTTAAAAATTGTTTCCGCCTTGAACTTGAACAAATTTCCTAAAAACTTGACGATCGAGTATAAGGACCGCAGATTAACTGAAAAAAGAATCAATCTAAGTGTAAGTTTTTGCAGGCATTGGTGCCGTCTTTTGAGGGCAGGGCCTCATTGAATATTTCAAGGAGTTTGACGGTTTGTTTGGCCATCATGACGCAATTGCCGGAAATGGCATAGTACATGATGCTCAGACGTGTCTTTGAAGATTCTTCCCTGATCCTGGCGATCTGATTGGCATTGTATTCATCCACAAGGTCCCTTAGATAGTGGAACCTTGCAGCGATGTGATTGCAGTCTACAAGATCCTTTTTATTGAATGCGATTTCCACCTGCTCAAGAATGTAAAGAAATTCTATTTTGATTTCCTTGAGTTCCTCGATCTGGGCTGGTAAAAGTCCTTTGTGTCGGTTGGCCACATGCCTGGTGGATCTGATTACTATATCCCTGTACCCGTCGTTAAGTTTTTGGAGGCGCCGGATAATCTGGTAATAGTTGAACGACCCCTTGTGATCCCCCCGCTGCAGGAGCCGTAATACTTTAAAAATATTCGCAATGATTATATTGCTGCGTACCTGGAACTGCTTGACCTTCCTGCGATGCGCCCTTAAGGCGTCCAAATCTTCTTGAAACAGCCCATCAAATGCAGTCCCTAAAGAGAGTCTCATGCCTTGAAGATGAAGGGCAATGTGGTCAAAGGTTGCTGAAACAGAAGACTGGAAATCCTCCACCTCTTCAAGATGGTAAATGGTGATCTCTTCTTTGGTTTTTTCAGTGCCTTCGTGGTGCTTTTTGTTTCTGCGGATCATGAAAAATACAAAGATCATTAGACCGACTACGCCGGGCATTTTAAAATGGTAGATGATATTGGCGCTGATAAAGGAGGCCACAAAGGCAATAAGCGCGGTCATAAACCAGCCGCCTATCACTGTTAAAACGCCGGTAACACGGTATACGGCGCTTTCCCTGCCCCAGGCCTGGTCTGAAAAGGAAGACCCCATGGCGACCATAAACGTCACATAGGTGGTGGACAAAGGCAATTTCAAGGATGTGGCCATGGAGACCACTGCAGATGCCACCATCAGATTCACAGACGCACGCAGCAGATCAAAGGAAGGCTTTTTCTTGCCTCCAACATGATTGTCTTCGGGGATCGGGTTGATTCTTCTGGCTATAACTCTGCCGATGACGGGTGGTGCAATGGCTTTGACAGACATAAAAAGACTGTGGAATAGGTTGACGATACGCCTGGACAGCCAAACAGATTCAAACCGCTCCATACCTTCATCCTGCTGGGCCAGGCTGATTTCTGTTTCGGACACAGTCCTTGACTTGCGTGATACCCACAGGGTTGTCACCATGATGGCGCCTGCAATGAGCATGATAACGGTCTGGGTGTGAACTTTTCCCCCCAGTGCTCCCATGGTGATGTTCAGGGGATCCGATGAGGCCAGCGCTGCTTTGAAGGCATTCAGACCCGCTAGGGGGACACCGATAAAATTGACAAGATCGTTGGCAGCAAAGGCCATGGCCAGAGCAAACGTACCCACAAGGACAATGGGTTTAAGAATATTTATTTTGAATACGCTGATGAGAATTTGAAGGATGATGGCCGAGATTGTGAAAATACCGCCCATGATAATAAAAGAGTGGCCCTTTATCCATATCACCATCTGTGCATCCATGAATGTGGCCCCTTTGGCCCCTTTAACAAGGATGAAAAAGGTAATGACGGTAAGGGCTACGCCGCCCCATAGCGCGCCGTAATACTTCAGCCGTTTTTCATAGTTAAAGGTGAAGATAAGTCTGGATATAAACTGAACAATTGCACCTGAAACAAATGCCACGATAATGGATAATAATATCCCAAAGACGATTGTGATGGCTTTGCCCGAGTTAATATAGTCCAAAAGCCCAAGGCCCGAATCGGCATGGGCGGCAAGTTTTATTACGGACAGGGCCACGGCAGAACCGAGTAGCTCAAATACAATGGATACTGTCGTGGAGGTGGGTAGGCCATATGTGTTGAAAAGATCTAAAAGCAGGACGTCCGTGATCATGACAGCCAGAAATATGGTCAAAAGTTCGGGCATGGTAAAAAGTTCTGGATGAAAAATACCTTTCCGGGCAACTTCCATCATGCCTGCAGAAAAAGTAACGCCGGCCAGAATTCCGGCACTGGCAATAATCATGATTATTTTAAAGGGTGCGGCTTTGGACCCGATGGAAGAGTTTAAAAAATTAACCGCATCATTGGTAACCCCAACAATCAGATCAAAAATTGCAAACAGGAGCAGCATCACTACGATGACATAGCATATTTCAATGCTCATGATAGTTTTATTTCCTTTGTGAAAATTGGATATATATGGGTCCGGGTAAGCCGGTCCATTTTATCAGAATTTTAATCCTAATATTAATTTTATACTTTGCTAATATTTTGATCCTTTATAAGGCTTTTGCCCCTGATTTGGCAAGGGGTTTATCAATCTGGAAAGGGGCGAATTCGTTTTGTGCCTTATCTGTGGTGGTTTAGGACAGGTGGATCGGTAAGCAAAAGGAGTTTAAAAACGGTTTTTCAGAGTTAAAATCATGTCGTAAGCCCTGGATTTAGGGCAGTTTGCCAGTTCAGCTATTTCTTTTGCAAGCTCACCGGTCCGCATATTCTGGGTCAGACCTTCCATGATCATGGTTTCGATCTGTTCTGTAGATAAAGCGACGGGCTGTTCGTCCTCTCCTTTGATAAACAGGACGCATTCGCCTTTGATGGTTTCCCGACTCTCAAGGGTAGATAGGAGCGCGGATAGAGGGCCACGGATAAACTCCTCATACTGTTTTGTCAATTCCCTGGCAAGACAGGCCTGGCGGTCGCCAAATGTTGTTATGGCCGAAGATATCAGCCGAATAACGCGCCGGGGGGATTCATAAAATATCAGTGTGGCCTTATGATGGGCGGCATCATTGAGAAAGCTGTTCAGCCGACCCTGTTTTTTAGGTGGAAAGCCTAGGAAGACAAAGGTGTCGGTGGGCAGTCCGGATGCACTCAATCCGGTAATCGCGGCATTGCATCCGGGAATCGGCACAATGGGAATGCCCTTTTCTCCGGCCTGGGAAACCAGACGGTAACCGGGGTCTGAAATCAAAGGCGTGCCTGCATCGCTGATCAAGGCGATGGAGACTCCCTTCTCAAGCCGTTGGATCAGATCATGGGCTTTTACGGTTTCATTGTGCTCATGGCAGGCGACTGTGGGGGTTGTGATGCCGTAATGACCCAGTAACTTTTTGGAATGACGAGTGTCTTCGGCTGCAATCAGGTCCACTTCCTTTAGGATGCGTACCGCCCGAAATGTCATATCCTCAAGGTTGCCTAAAGGCGTTGCTACAATATAAAGCGTGCCGACCATTGTTAGCATCCTTGAAAGGCATTGGGGATCAAAGTGATGTCACAGGCGGTGTGTGAACTGTCCTTGTATAATATTTCCACCACATCAAATCGCAGCCGGGTATTGGTTATTTTATTCAGGCTCAGATAGTATTGGGCACCCATGATAATTTTTCTCTGCTTGGCTCTTGTTACGCTTTCCCGGGGTAGACCTTTTTTAACGCCTGTCCGAGTTTTGACTTCAATAAAGCACAGCGTCTCATTGTCTTTTGCTATGATATCGATCTCAAACTGTGGGGTTGAATAATTGGATTCCAATATTTTATAGCCCCGGGACAAAAGGAACTGCCGGGCAGCAAGTTCTCCCTTTTTGCCAAGCTGTTTTCCTCCAAGGCTCATATATCCTTTACGCCCTTGAAGCTTTTACGATGAACAGGGCAGGGGCCATGGGTCAGGATCGCCTCTTTATGGGCTTTGGTTGGATATCCTTTATGCTTCTTAAGGCCGTATTGGGGATATTGTACGTCAAGGTCTGCCATGATTCGGTCCCGTGTGACCTTGGCTATAATAGAGGCTGCTGCAATGGACAGGCTCAACGCGTCTCCTTTTATAACGGAGCGCTGGTCAATGGTGCTGTTTATGGTGAATTTGCCGTCGATGAGCAGATAATCCGGTGTAATCTGCAGGTCTTCAACCGCCCGTTTCATGGAGAGCAGTGATGCCTGCAAAATATTAATTCGATCAATTTCCTCATGGTCGGCCATGCCGATGCCAAAGGCAATGGCGTGGCTTTGGATCACTGGAAAAAGTGCCTCTCTTTTTTTTTCGGAAAGCTTTTTAGAATCATTGATGCCCGGGACATCCAAATTATCAGGAAGCACCACCGCCGCAGACACGACAGGGCCGGCAAGGGGTCCCCTGCCGGCCTCATCAACACCTGCAATCACTTTATATCCGTTCAACATAGCCTGTTTTTCAAAGGCCAGCATGTCGACTGAGAAGCTGACGCGGATATCAGGCAAAGCGTTTTTCTTTGATTCTTGCAGCTTTGCCGCGCAGATTTCTCAAATAGTAAAGTTTGGATCTTCTTACACGTCCCCGGGTGACCACTTCAATTTTGTCAATGGCTGGGGAAAACAGAGGGAAAATTCTTTCAACGCCGACGCCGCCGGAAATTTTTCTAACGGTGAACCGTGCGCTGGAAAGGCCTTTGGTCTTTTTGATAACCACGCCCTGGAAAACCTGGATACGTTCCTTTTCACCTTCCCTGATTTTTACATGAACCTTTACGGTATCCCCGGAGTCGAAATCCGGGATATCAAGGCGCATCTGTTCTCTTTCAATTTTTTGGATTAGGTTTGCTGTCATGTTTTGTTCCTTCTGTTTTTTATATGAAAGTCACAATAAATTGTTGAATTGCTGTTGTTTTTTTGCTGTGGGGTTGCGTCTGGGTGTGATAGGCCAGATCAGCCCATGCTATTTTTTCAGCTGTTTATTAATCTGTCTAAATATATGGATGCCGCAGACCGGACGCTTAAGTGATTATATGATCCTGACCCCTGTATGGGTTCTAGGATATGGTCACACTGGTTGATCACTTCCGGTGCCAGCCCCCAAGCTGTGCCAAACACAAGCACATGGGGGACATTACCCTTCAATTCCTGCCCAAGCGTTCTGCAACTGCTTGTGGCGCCCTGACTGTGGGCGCTGGTGGCAACTTTTACCACAGCCTGCCCCTGTTCATTTTCTATATCAGTGCAGACGGCTTCAAATGTATCCGCCACCCTCACCCGTTCAAGGGCGGACTTTCGTGCCGGATTAACCCTTCCGCCATGGCCATGGGTCCAGTGATCCATAATCTGGAAGGCCAGGGTTCTCTGGTCTTCATAGGGGGTGACCACATAATAGGCCTTTACCCCAAATGTTCGGCCTGCCCTGGCAATGTCATGCAGATCCATGTTGGTCAGAGCTGAGCCTATGATCTGCCCATTTTTATTGACCACTGGGGAGTGGATTAGTGCCAGGTAAAGATTTAGTGCCACGGGATCCTTGCTTAAATCCAGATCTTTAGTGTTGCGTTGATCATTTTTTTCATCGTTTGAACTCGTTATAAGTGAACTCATTTATGGATTAACGCCTCAAGTTCCCGGCACCACTGCCGTAAAATTTTTTTTTCTTCATTATCCGGCGTCCGGGTTTCAAACAGGTCCGGGCGCTTGATAAAGGTTCGTTCCAGGGCCGAGCGCCTGCGCCACTGCCGTATCTTTTCATGGTTCCCGGATAAGAGCACCCCGGGTACGGTCATGTCTTCATAGACCTCGGGCCGGGTGTATTGGGCATATTCCAGTCGGTTGTCCATAAACGATTCACATTGGGATGATTCATTGCTCCCAAGAACTCCTGGAATCATTCTGGCAACGGCATCAATCACTGCCATGGCAGCAATCTCTCCGCCGGTCATCAAAATCCCCCACGCAGATCTCTTCATCAACCTGGCGGGTATATACCCGCTCGTCAATCCCCTCGTACCGGCCGCAGATCAGAATCAGGTCCTGCCTGGATGCGGCAAGTTCACAGGCCCGGGCCTGGGTAAAGGGGCTGCCCTGGGGGCTTAAGCACACCACCCGAGGACTATCGGATATCTGTCTGGCAGAATCAATAGCCTTTTCCAACGGCCCCGGCATCATTACCATGCCGCTTCCTCCGCCGTAGGGGCGGTCATCCACGCTGTTATGCCGATCGCAAGCAAAATCTCGGATATTGATGCTGTCCGCGCTGATAACCTTCCGGTTCAAAGCCCTGGCCATGATGCCGTTGGCAAAAAAAGCTTCCAGAAATTCCGGAAACAGTGTCAGTACGGTAAACTTCATGATCAAAATAAGTCCGTGACAAACCCTTCGGGTAATTCGGTTGTAATCACACCTGTGTCAAGGTTTACATCCTTAACAAACGCCGCATTCATAGGGATCAGAACTTCCTGTTTGCCCTGGGGCGTTTCATCCGTAACCACCAGGATATCATCTGCGCCTGTGGGAAAAAGCTGGACTACTTTTCCAAGTTCCCCTTCACAGATATCCACAACCGTCAATCCGATCAGATCCTGCCAGTACCAGGTGTCTTCATCCAGGTCCGGCAGGTTGGTTTTATCAATCAGAACAATTTTTCCCACAAGGGATTCCGAGGCTTCCCGGGTACTGACCCCTTCAAGGGTTAAAAGCACGCCCTTTTTATACCTGCCGGTTTTGATTATTATATATTCTCGGCCAGGGTCCTGGGGGGCATCCTCATTTTTGAGCACCACGGCAAGTCCCTTGGTGAATGTGTCGGGCGACTGGGCCCAGGACCACACTTTCAGATTTCCCCCAAGGCCGTGAACGCCAGTGACCTTGCCGATGGTCAGCCAGGTGTCCGAAAATTCCATGGCGCTACTCGATGATTTCCAGTACCGTGCGTTTTTTCATCTTTGTGGCCGCGGCACTCAGGATTGTTCTCATGGCCCTGGCTGATCTGCCCTGTTTACCGATAACCTTGCCCAGGTCTTCCTTTGCCACCTTGAGTTCAAGCACGGAAGTCTGGTCACCTGTTACTTCGGATACCTGAACCTCATCGGGATTGTCTACCAATGCCTTTGCTAAATACTCAATCAGCTCTTTCATAAAAACGTCTCCTAATCAATGACATAAGGGGGCCCGGCTGTTTTCAAGGCGTGTCCAGCGGTTTTGTTCTTTTACGGTGTCCCTAAGCAGAAACGCTCTGCGCGTTCTGTTTTTTAAGGATACTTTTTACCGTTGTGGTGGGTATTGCACCCTGTTCCAGCCAGTACTGAATCCGGTCTTGCTTCAGGTTGATAACGGCTGGATCCTGCATGGGATCATAGGTGCCGACGGCTTCAAGGAACTTGCCGTCCCTGGGGGCCTCAATATCAGCGGCAACGATTCTGTAAAAGGGTTTCTTTTTGGTGCCTTTACGGGTAAGTCTGAGTTTTACTGCCATGGTCTTTGTCGTCTCCTTAGAATGGAAGCATGCTCCGAAGGGAATTCATGCCGCCTTTATTAAATTTTTTCATCATTTTCATGGACTGGGTGTAGCTTTTAAGCAGTTTATTCACATCCTGAACCGATGTTCCCGAACCCAGTGCAATCCGTCTTTTACGGGACGCTTTTATGATTGCGTGTTTGGCTCGTTCTTCCGGGGTCATGGAGCTAATAATTGCCTCTATTTTTATAAATTCTTTATCGTTAATGTTCAAATCTTTGAGCATTTTTTTATTCACCCCGGGCAGCATGCCTAAAAGATCCTTTATAGATCCCATTTTGCGTACCTGCTGCATCTGATTTTTAAAATCTTCCAGGGTAAATTGATTTTTTCTAAACTTCTTTTCAAGGGCCTTGGCCTCTTTCTCGTCAACCGCTTCCACTGCCTTTTCAATAAAAGACAGGGTGTCTCCCATACCAAGAATCCTGGAAGACATGCGGTCCGGATGAAAGGGTTCAAGGGCCGTGGTTTTTTCACCCACACCGATGAATTTTAAGGGCTTGCCTGTCACTGCTTTGATGGACAGTGCTGCACCGCCTCTGGCATCACCGTCCATTTTGGTCAGTACAAAGCCGGAAATATCCAACCGTTTGTCAAATTCACCGGCAATGTTCACCGCATCCTGGCCGGTCATGGCATCTGCCACCAGAAGCGTTTCTGCGGGGTTGATGCCTTTTTTAATCTCTTCCAGCTCGGCCATGAGCGCGTCATCCAGATGCAACCGACCTGCGGTGTCAATGAGCAGGGTGTCACAGCCAAGGTCCCTTGCGGCAAGCTTTGCATCCTGGCAAATCTTGAGCGGCTTCATGTCGGTTGTGGATGCAAATACCGGCACATCCATCTGTTTTCCCAGCTTGGTCAGCTGGTCAATGGCGGCCGGGCGGTATACATCCACAGGCACAAGATAGGGTTTTCTGCCGGTTTTGCGCAGAAAACGGGCCAGCTTGCCCGCTGTGGTCGTCTTGCCGGAGCCCTGCAACCCCACCAGCATGATGGCCGTTGTTCCTGTGGCGGCAAAGTCCAGTTCCTGGTGGGTGGAGCCCATCATTTCTGTAAATTCTTCATTTACAATCTTGATGACCTGCTGACCTGGGGTCAGACTTTGCATGACCTCCTGGCCAAGGGCTCGGGCCTTTATATCTGAAATGACATTTTTTGCAACCTTATAATTGACATCGGCTTCCAGAAGTGCCAACCTGACCTGTTTTAAGGCGTCTTCGATGTTGTTCTCGGTAAGGGTCCCGTGTCCTTTAAGTTTTTTAAAAACAGAATCCAGCCGGTCGCTTAAATTGTCAAACATGTGCAAGATAACCTTTTTGTCAGTGTCAAATCAAATCATTGAATTTAAAAAATAATCCGTGTAATGTCAAGGAAATAATATAAAACATGCAGGTGTGTACAATGAAAGATATACTGGATTTTACCCGGCAGGATTTGGGTGAATGGTTTGAAAATAGGGGGATACAGCGTTTCAGGGCTGACCAGGTGTTCAAGTGGCTGTACCTGAAGCTTGCAGGCGGGTTTGAAGAGATGACCGACCTGGGCAAGGCGTTGCGGGAGGAATTGGCCGAACATTTCTGCGTGGGAACCCTGGCGCTGGAAAATATGGAAACTTCTGCTGATACCACAAAGAAGTTTTTGCACCGGATGGCAGACGGGGAGTATGTGGAAAGCGTGCTCATACCCGAAAAAGACCATTATACACTTTGTGTCTCCACCCAGGCCGGATGTGCCATGAACTGTAAATTTTGCCTGACCGCCAAGACCGGGTTTAAAAGGAACCTGACCATGGGAGAGATTGTGGGACAAATTCGGGATGCACGCCGTTACGTGGCCCAACAGGGTAAAGAGCCTTTGTTTTTGTCCAATATTGTGTTCATGGGCATGGGGGAGCCTTTGGCCAATTATGATAACCTTTTGCGCAGCCTTGGTGTGATCTTTGATACGGATTTCGGGATGAAGTTCTCCTCTCGAAAGGTAACTGTTTCAACCTCCGGCATTGCGCCTAAAATTGTTCAGCTGGGCCATGACACCGAAGTTAACCTTGCCGTGTCGCTCAATGCCACGGAAGATGACCTGCGTTCACGCCTGATGCCGATTAATCGTACCTGGCCCATTGAGGCATTGCTTGCGGCCTGCAAAAAATTTGACATGAAGCCCAGGAACAAAATTACCTTTGAGTATATTCTGATGAGCGGGGTTAATGACAGTGATGGTCATGCACATGCACTGGCCCGCCTGCTTGCCCCTATTCGGGCAAAAGTCAATCTTATTCCGTTTAACGAGCATGCCAAAGCGCCCTTTAAAAGGCCTCCACGGGCGCGTATTGATGCTTTTTTGACCATTCTTTTAGACCGGAATATGACCGCCATTGTCAGGAAAAGCAAGGGGGATGATATTTCTGCGGCCTGCGGGCAGCTCAAGGCGGCCCGGGTAGATGATACCGCATCGTGCCATTAATCGTTCTTCGGTTCTTGCTCGAAGTGCCAGCGTTTGTGAGTCATGAGTTGACGATGGTTCGGGCAGGCGTAAGATTGAGAGCAACAGTTAAGAAATAGGGCCAGGCCGGGGCGGGTCAGGGTGTTTGTATCAACAGATTATGAAATGCGCCTGATTCAGGCGTGACAACCTCTATCTGTCTTGTTTCCTGATTTTGAAAAACACTGATAGTCGTCAACGCACCGGCAGATGCTTTGGTGTATCCGGATGTGATTGTGGCCGCCAGATGCAGGGCTGCCTCGTCGGTCTGGCCGAACACCAGGGCGTCCGGGCCGGGCAGGTAGGTACAGCGAAGTCGGATGTGGGTTTTTGGGTCATAGAGATTCATGATCCGTTTGTTTTCTGCCTTATTTCTTCCCACCACAAGCTTGGACCTGCTGTCCAGGCGGAAGTGTCGGCCGTGTTTAAGCAAATGAAGCTGGGTTTTATCTTCTGTCTTCTGGACATATAAAAGATCTCTCAGTCGCTGGGAGAACCCCTTGTCCGTGAGCAGGCATCCCCCGGCCGGAGAGGGATATTCCGTGATGCCGTATTTTTCTGCCAGGGCGGCCTGGGGCTTTCTGCTCCGGCCGCTGAAGGACAGAAGACGACTTCTGTCCACAAGACCCTTTTGTTCGGCAATGGTCTCGGGCAGTAGGCCTGCACTTAGCGGACGAAGAATCAGGCCGTCAAAGCCACAATGTTTTTCAACATAGCGCAGGGAATTTTTTGTCTGGGATTTTGGCCGCTGTCCCACCACCTCACCTGAAAACAAAAAATCAGCCCCGGTTTGTGCCATCATGGCGCCTGCCTTGGCAAACATCAATGTGTGGCAGTCCATGCATGGGTTCATGTTTTTGCCGAAACCTGCTTTGGGGGCTTTTATCATTTCCATGTAGTCATCGGTGATGTCTTTTACAATCAAGGGAATCCCGGTCTGCTTCGAGGCTTTTTTGGCAGCCTTGGCATCAAAAAAGGGTGTTTCAAAACTGATCCAGGTTACGTCAATGCCCTGGTCCTTGAGTATGAGGGCTGCCAGTATGCTGTCAAGCCCGCCCGAGCAAAGCCCTAAGGCTTTGACTTGTCTTGTGGTTTTAATAGGGTTCATATATAAGTTCTAAGTTATGGGACAGGTATCCACATTTGTGTCGGTTATTATTGAGAGACTAAAGGTACATTATCCGGTTGTCAATACACAGCTTGATTACACTTCTGCCTTTGAGCTGCTCATTGCGACCATCCTGTCTGCCCAGTGCACGGATAAGCAGGTCAATAAAGTGACAACGGTTTTGTTCGCACGCTACCCTGATTCAGATGCCCTTGCTGGTGCAAACCTTGATGACATAAAAAAAATAATTTTTTCCACCGGCTTTTACAATAATAAGGCAAAGAATATCAAGGCCTGTGCAAATAAAATTCAAAAAGAGTTCGATGGAAAGGTCCCCCGGGATATCTCGGCATTGACCCGTCTGCCCGGTGTGGGAAGAAAAACTGCCAATGTGGTCCGGTCCGTATGTTTCAATATCCCGACCATTGTGGTGGATACCCATGTGCTGCGGGTGTCAAGGCGCCTGGGACTTACTGATGCGACGGATCCGGTCAAGGTGGAGTTTGAACTGATGGATGTTTTACCCAAGGCGGTGTGGAACGATATCGGGCTGCAGTTTATTTATTTTGGTCGCCAAATCTGCCATGCAAGAAAGCCCTCGTGCAACCGGTGTTTTTTTAATGACCTGTGCCCGTCTGTTTTAATAGCCCTGCCTGGTGCATGAAGATTATGGGGATTGGGTCCTGGCCCTGGGGGGAAAGTTACATGGATGGTTGGACTGCAATGCCTTGGACGAAATTTTTAAACAGGTTCTTACCCAAAATTGGGACCGGCTGAAAGACCAGTATGATATGCGGTTTTTCCCCCATGTGGAGCTATCCTCTGTTGTCCTGTGACGCCAGTTTCAGATCCAGGAGAAACCAGCTGTGTCAAATTGTGTTTTCCAAACAGGAAATTGATCGGGTTTTTCGCAGTGAGGGAGAGCTTTTCATTCAACCATGACGGCCTGCGTGGATGCCATAATATAATTGCCGTGGTCCCTTTATCAAGCGCGTTGCTGTGTCAGTCGCAGTTTTACCTTGATGCCGTTTTGTTCCGTCAGGGTCTCTTCGGCGTGGGCTATCAACTGCTGCAGATTTTTGATTTCATCTGAAAACAGGTGTTCGTCCATGATTAGTGCTATCAACAGTATGTCTTCACCGGACCGGCAGGATCTTTTCATGGTACAGCCGAGGGCGGGCATCTTTAAAGCGATTTTAAGGTTTTCCCTGACCTGGGCCTGGGACACCCGGATGCCTGATATGAGCATGTAATTGTCAGCCTGTTCAGCCAGCCACTGTATCCGGGTGGAGGTTGCGCCGCACGGGCACACCTGGGAGATTAATGTTGCCATATCACCGGTGCGAAAGCGGATCAGCGGGAATGCCCGTGCTGAAAGCGTGGTCAGTACCAGCTCCCCTTTTTCGCCTGTCGGAAGGGGTACGCCTGTGGCAGGATCAATGATTTCGGGCAGGATATGGTCATCATTGATGTGCAGCCCATCATGATAACGGCATTCATGGGCAATGGCAGGACCAGGGATTTCGCTTAAGCCGTAATTGAGCCAGACATCCACATGGAGACTGTCCCTTAGTTCGGAAATCGTGCGTCCGTCATCGGGTTCTCCCACTAGGATGATCTGTTTCAGGTTCAATGCGTTGGGGTGGCATTCCCGGTCAAACATGTGGGCAGTCAGATGCCGGGCAAAGACCGGGGTGGTTACAAGGGTTGTGACCTTGTAGTCTCTGAGAACCATCAGGGTCTTGGCCACGGACAGGGGGGAATTGGGAATCACACTGGCGCCTACGGCCTCGCCCCCGTCTTTGTAATCCCTGGCCCAGTTGGCAAGGCCCGGCGGCAGATGGACGAGGATAATATCCCTGTCCGTCACATTGGCTTCGGCATAGGCCCCTGCAACCATTTTTTTCCAGATCATTAGATCTGTTTTTGTATATCCGCTGATTGAGGGGCTGGTGCCGGATCCGGGAGCTGTGTGGATGCGCACAATATCCCGCAAAGGAACGGCAAATAGTCCGTAGGGGTAGTGGGTGGCCAGGTGGGTTCTGTCCATGAAGGGCAGTTTTTCTATGTCTTCAAGTCCGGTAATATCTGAAAGGCCTGCTTCCCGGATGCGGTTCCGGTGGAAGGGTACATTCTTGCATGCCCGGTTTAATGTGGCCTGCAGTCGCTCAAGCTGACGCTGGGTCTTATCGTTGTCATCCATATCTACGGTTTTATTTATCTGTTCGGACATTATTGATTCCTTTCGTCCAAAAAATCGCCATAATCCTTGCCAAGGTAGGCTCGCTTGACATCGTCGTCCACTAAAAGTTCATCTGCACTGCCCTGGAGTACCATTTTACCTGTTTCAAGCACATAGCCCCGATCCGAAATTTTCAAAGCGGCCCTGGCGTTCTGCTCCACCAGAAGAATGGTCACCCCGCTGTGTGACAGATCCTGGATCGTGGAAAAGATCATCTCTACAATTTTGGGGGCAAGGCCCATGGAGGGCTCGTCGAGTACCAGCAGGGTCGGGCGAGCCATCAAAGCTCTGCCGATGGCAAGCATTTGCTGTTCGCCGCCTGACAGGGTGCCGGCCAGCTGGGCTGAACGCTCCTTTAGAATGGGAAACATCTGAACCACCCGATCAAGATCTTCGGCCACACGGCTTTTTCCCTCTTTCCGGAACCGGGTATATGCCCCCATTTTCAGATTGTCCATAACGCTCAGTGGGGAAAATATCTGCCGGCCTTCGGGTACCATGCTGATACCCTGCCTGACAATGGCCGGGGCTGACATGCCGTTAAGGGGGAGGCCTTTGAACTCTATCTCTCCGGACCAGCTTTTTAACAGGCCGCATACCGCGGCTAAAAGGGTGCTTTTGCCTGCTCCGTTGGCACCGATGATGGAGATCAATTCCCCCTGTCTCACCGAAAGACTCACGGTGTGAACCACGGCTATTTTTCCGTAACAGCATCTCAGATTTTTAATTTTCAGCATATAAAAGTTTTGTCTGATTCTTTTTTTTAAACGTTTAATTTGGATGAGAACTTGCCCCGCTGCAAGGCGCAAGGAAATTTGTAACCAAAATACAATTGGCAATCAGGATTACAAATTTTTGCAGCAACGACGCAGATGGGTGAGTTGTCATTCAAATATTATCCGTTGCCCAGGTAAGCTGACATAACGGCCTCATTATTCTGGATCTGTCGGGGTGTGCCTTCGGCCAGTTTTTTCCCTCGGTCCAGAACAACCACCTTGTCAGATATTTCCATGACTAGGCTCATGTCATGTTCCACCAGCATCATTGTGATCCCGGATTGTTTGATTTTTTGGATCAATTTGCCAAGGGCGTGGGTTTCTACCGGATTCAACCCGGCAGCCGGTTCGTCAAGCAGCAGCAGCAGGGGATCCGAAGCCAGAGCCCGGGCGATCTGTGCGGTTTTCTGACGGCCTGCGGGCAGGTCGCCTGCCATTTTATGGGCATCGGCTGTAAGATTTGTGAATTCAAGCAGCTCTTCCGCCCGTCGGCGGGACTGCCGCTCTTCTTTTTTCATGGCCGGTATTCGGGTGACAGCGGCCCAGAAGCCTGCTTTGGTGCGCACATGCATGCCCACCATGATGTTTTCCAGCAAGGTCATGGATGAAAAAAGCTCCACATGCTGGAAGGTCCTGGCCACACCTGCTTTGACTAATCTGTGGACCGGCGTTTTTTTGATATCCTTTCCATTGAAGACCACCTTGCCGGCATCGGGCCGGTAAATACCGGTAATCATGTTGAACAGCGTGGTCTTCCCGGCCCCGTTGGGGCCAATCAGTCCACATACGATGCCTTTTTCAATGGAAAAACTGATTTGATCCTGGGCCGTGACCCCGCCGAACATCTTGGTCAGATCCTGCACCTCAAGGATTTGTTTGGCCCGGGTTTCGTGCGCTTGTTGTGACAATATCATGATTTTGCCCTCCGGGCTGTCCGGATCATATCCATGATCCCCTGGGTTAGTCCCTGGGGCATGAATATCATTACAAGCATTAAAATCAGTCCGAAAATGATCATTTCATATTCGGCAAACCCGTGGAGCACTTCGGGTAGAAGGGTCAATACGGCTGCGCCGAGCAGCGCTCCCCATACGCTTGCCATACCGCCGATCACTACCATGGTGACAATTTTAATGGAAAACATGAATCCGAACGACCCAGGGCTGATAAAAAGGACAAAATGGGCATACAAAAAACCTGCAACCGCGCCCAGGGCCGCTGAAAACATAAATATTTGAAGTTTAAGCAAGTGCGTATTGACGCCGATGGCAACAGCGGCGTTTTCTCCGTCATGGATGGCCCGAAGCGCACGTCCCATACGGGAGGCAAGAAGCCTGCGGCAAATAATCATGGCGACAAGCACAATGCCCCAGACAAGAAAATAGTAACTGGCCCCGGACATGAAGACTATGGAGCCTGCCTCCAGCACGGGGATTCCCACAAATCCCGACGCCCCGCCGGTCAGGTCGGCCCACTCCCGGATCACAATATTGATAATCATGCCGAAGCCGAGCGTGCCCATGGCAAGGTAATAGCCGGAGAGTCTCAGGGTGGGAAGCCCCACAATGAACGCAATGAATACGGCGGCAGCTACGGCGCACACAAGGGCCAGCCAGGGATTTAAGCCGTATGTGCCCGAGAGGATGGCCGTGGTGTAGGCCCCAATGCCGTAAAAAGCGGCATGACCTAAAGAGACCTGACCAGTGTACCCCATGAGCATGTTAAGACCTAATCCCAGCAGGGTGTTGATTCCGATAAAGGTCATGATCTGAAGGTAATAGGTGTTTTTCGTGGCAAGCCCAAATGCCGACACCGCACAGACAAAGATCAGGTATTCAATCCAGATATATTTATTTTTATCCGTCATTTTCTAAAACCGTTTGGCCTCTTTGGCCGCAAACAGTCCACCCGGCCGGATGTAAAGAATTAGGAGCAGAAGCACAAAAGCTATGGCATCCTTCAGACCCGAGGAGATAAGGCCCGCACCCAAAGATTCCAGAATACCCAGAAGCAATCCCCCTGCAAAGGCGCCCCACAGGCTGCCAAGTCCCCCGATCATGGCGGCACAAAATCCTTTAAGCCCAAGGATGGTGCCCATGTCATAGGAACTCATGGTAATGGGGGCAATGAAGATGCCTGCTATCGCTCCGCAGCCTGTGCTGATGCCAAAGGCCAGAATTCCCATTTTTTCAGACGGGATGCCCGACAGCCAGGCTGCCTTCTTGTTGACGGCACAGGCCACCATGGCTTTGCCGGTGAGCGTCTGTTTCAAGAACAGATGGATGCCGCCTGCCAGCACCAGGGCGGCTGTAACGATCCAGATGCTCTGGGGTAGCAGGGCGGCGCCAAAAATTTCAATGGATTCATGGCTGGAAAAGGAGGGCATGCTGAAGGGGTCTTTTCCCCAGACAATCATGGCTGCGCCTTTGAGGAAAATGCCTGCCCCGACTGTAATAATAATCAGGGTGATCGGCTCGGGATTTCTGGCCGTACGGATGGCAAACCGTTCAAACACTATCCCCAGCACACACCCGGCTGCCACAGCGCCTGCCACGGCGACGGGCAACGGAAGCCCTAAATGAACCCATAGCGTCACCATGACCAGCGCCCCGATCATGACAAACTCCCCGTGGGCAAAGTTGATCAGCTCCGTGGAGCTGTAAAGCATGGACAGGCCCACGGCGATCACTGCATACACGGCGCCGGTGGTAATACCTGAAAACAGATATTGGACAATTTCCTGCATGAAAACCCCTTGTTATTTTAACAGTGTCCAGGTGCCGTCTTGGATTTCCACCATGACAAAGGCGGCTGGGGAGAGACCGTTATGGTCCTGGGTGGTGAAGTTGAATTCCCCTGTGGCACCTACGTAGCCTTTGGTGTCTTCCAGGTTATCCCGGATTTTTTCCTTGTCGCCACCGCTGCCCTTTAAGGCCCCGGCCAGAAGGTTGACGGCATCAAAGGCATATCCGCCGAATCCTGATACGTTTCCAGAATATTTATTTTTATAGGCTTTTTGATAATCTTCAAGCATTTTTTTCTGGGGGTCGGAATCATCCAGAAGACTTGTCACAAGAATCTTACCGGTGGGCAGGATATTGCCGTTGGCTGAATCTCCGGCCAATTCAATGAATTTGGGTGAGCCCACCCCATGGCTCTGGTACAGTGGGATGTCGATTTTAAGCTGTTTTGCATTTTTTGCTACCACGGCTGGGCCCGGATTTGTTCCCCAGCACACAATTGCGTCTGGGCCGGCTGCCTTTATTTTAGCCAGCTGGGGCGTGGTATCGGTATCTTTGGCGCCAAAGCTTTCGTTTAAGATCACCTGGATGCCGAATTTTTCCGCCTGGCTCAAAAGTTGTTTTTTTCCACTTTCACCATAGGCGTTGGACACTGTGAGAATGCCGATTTTCTTAATGCCGACGGCTTTCATCTGCTGGTACACGGCTGTCACGGCCAGTAAATCACTCTGGGCGGTTTTGAATACCCAGGGATCCACCGGGGTGGTGATCTTGATGCCGGCGGCACAGCTTATCAAAGGCACTTTGGCCCGCTTGGTGAAATTGACAATGGCAAGGGTGGTGGGCGTGGTGGAAGGGCCGATGATGGCAATGACTTGATCTTTGTGGATCAGCTTGTTTACAGCGGATACGGCTTTGGCCGGATCTCCTTCGGAGTCATAAATCACCGCCTCAAGCATGTGTCCGTCAATGCCGCCGGCCGCATTGATTTGTTCTACCATCATCTCCATGGTTTTCTTTTCAGGATCTCCCAAAAACGAGGCTCGTCCGGTGACCGAAAAAATGCCTCCGATTTTGTAAACGTCTGCCGCCACAGCCCCTGATACCAGAAGCATCGACAGAATAGTGACCAGCATTGCAAGTACAAGGTGTTTTTGTCTCATGGTAACTCTTCCTTTATTAATGGTGGTTGTTAAACTTTCGGCGTTCGGCAAAAAAAAACCATGGGCTTTCCGGTTTTCGGTCCGCCAATGGTTTAAGGTCCTTTATCCTCTCTTAAAAACGCTACATTAAGATGCTCCGTGCAGACGGTCTGAAAAAGACGCGGCTGTAAAATATAAAAACTAATAAAAAACGGTATTTTCCGGCAATCCCTTAATGTTTCATTGTGTTGTGCATCTGGTGTTGGTTACATACCTAATTAAGGGAACCGTTTGTGTCAAGCATTTTTAACCGCTCTGCTTTGATGTGAGCTTTTGTTTAGTCGGTAATGAGTTTATGATACCTAATTTTATTTTGTGAAATGACTTGTTTTATATTGAAAGTTAGTGAGATTGAATGGTGCGCCTAAGATAAAAAATACATAATACCTATCTTTCTGACCCAAATCCGGCCTTGGATGGCCTGTTGTTTCCATGAGACTTGAATTTTTGCAACGTTGGGGATCATAAATGGTCAAGAACACGAGTCACCCAAACAGCGTTTGGTTCTTGACAAAATCTAAAAAATAGAGCTATTTATTTGTTTTAAATAGAGAAATTTATCCATGCGAGAATTAAAAACAGATCCGGATAAAGATGTAACCAGGTGCGCCTTTATAGTTTGGCACAGCACCTTGCAATCCCTTCACCTGCCTGATCATAATTAAAGGAAGGAATAATGTCACAATTCACTGATGCTCTGGAGTATCACCGGAGTGGTCGTAAAGGTAAAATTGAAGTCATCACCACCAAACCCTGCGCAACAAGCAGAGATCTGTCTCTTGCCTATAGCCCGGGTGTTGCCCAACCCTGTCTGGCAATTGAAGAAGAACCGGGGATGGCCTATGAATATACAGCAAAGGGAAATCTTGTCGCCGTTGTTTCCAACGGGACGGCAGTACTCGGTCTTGGAAATATTGGCGCGCTTGCCAGTAAGCCGGTTATGGAGGGGAAGGGTGTTTTGTTCAAAAGTTTTGCCGATATCGATGTTTTTGATATTGAGCTGAATACCAAAGATCCGGATGAATTGATCCGTACAGTACAGCTGCTTGAGCCAACCTTTGGGGGGATCAACCTGGAAGATATCAAAGGTCCGGAGTGCTTTTACATCGAAGAAGAGCTGCAAAAAACCATGAACATCCCGGTGTTCCATGATGATCAGCACGGAACGGCGATTATTGCCGCTGCCGGCATGGTTAACGCCATAGAGCTTGTCGAAAAAAAGATTGAAGACATCAAGGTTGTATTTAATGGGGCCGGAGCAGCCGGTATTGCCTGCGCTAATCTTCTAATCTCCATGGGGGTTAACAAAAACAACCTTGTTCTCTGCGACTCCAAGGGTGTCATATATAAAGGCCGTACTGAGGGGATGAACCCGTACAAAGAGCGCTTGGCGGCGCAAACGGATGACCGTACGCTTGACGATGCGATGAAGGGTGCGGATATCTTTTTCGGGGTGTCGGTCAAAGGGGCCCTTACCGCCGACATGCTGCGCACCATGGCCAAAGACCCAATTGTTTTTGCCATGGCTAATCCTGATCCGGAGATTACCCCGGATGATGCAAAATCGGTGCGTGGTGATGTTATCGTCGGCACCGGACGCTCCGACTACAATAACCAGGTGAACAATGTCCTGTGCTTCCCTTTCCTTTTTCGAGGCGCTTTGGATACCCATGCCAGCGCCATTAATGAAGAGATGAAACTGGCAGCAGTCCATGCCCTTGCCCAACTGGCAAAGGAAGATGTTCCGGATTCCGTACGCCGGGCCTACGGCAACAGTGATATTGCATTCGGGCGGGAATATCTTCTCCCTAAACCTTTTGATCCGCGGGTTTTGTTACGCATGGCACCCGCCGTTGCAAAGGCTGCCATGGATTCCGGTGTCGCCCGCAGACCCATTTCGGACATGGCGAAATACGTTGAACACCTGGAAGCGCTTCAGGGGCGCTCAAAAGAGATCATGCGTACCATGATCAACAAAGCGAAAGCGGCGCCTAAACGGGTGGTTTTTCCGGAAGGCAAAGAAGATAAAATCCTGCGTTCGGTACAAGTCCTGCTGGACGAAAAAATTGCTATCCCTATTCTTATCGGCGACGAACAAGTTATCCGAGAGAGAGCTAAAGCCCTTAATATTGATCTGCGTGACACGGAAATCATCAACCCCCGCAACAGTGAAAAACTCGACGCATACACGGAAGTACTTTTTAATAAACGTCAACGTAAAGGCATGACGCGCTATGATGCCCGCCACTGCCTGCGGAAGAATGGAAATTATTTTGGGGCCATCATGGTGGAACAAGGAGATGCGGATGCCCTGCTTTCGGGTATCAACGCCCATTATCCCGATGTCATCTCACCGGCTATAGAAGTGATCGGTAAAAAGGACGGCTTGTCCAAAGTGCATGGCCTGTACATGATGGTGTTCAAGAAAAAGGTAATCTTTTGCGCCGATACGACTGTTACCATTGAGCCGACGGCAGAAGAGTTGGCTGAAACCGCCATCCTGGCTTCCGAGCAGGCACAGCATTTTGACGTTACACCACGCGTTGCCATGCTCTCTTTTTCCAACTTCGGCAGCGCCTATCACCCATTAACACTGAAAGTGAAAAAAGCAACTGCCTTGGTCAAGGAATGGGCTCCGGAGCTGACGGTAGATGGGGAAATCCAGGCGAATGTTGCCCTGGATCCCGACATCGTCAAAAATCAATACCCTTTCTCAAGCCTCAAGGGGGATGCAAACGTTTTTATTTTCCCGGACCTGCAATCGGGTAATATTACCTATAAAATGTTGGCTAAACTAGGGAACGCCGTTGCTGTCGGCCCCATCCTCATGGGAATGAAAAAACCCATCCATGTGCTGCAGCGTGCAGATGATGTCTCAGATATTGTCAATATGGCGGCAGTGGCAGTCAACGACGCGCAGATGAACGAGCCGGCACAATAATTCTTCTTGCCTGGCCGGATAAGCGGCGTACGTTAAAAGCAGGGGGGAGCCGCAAGAGTACAAAAGCTCACCCCTGTTCTTTTGCTATGGAGGGTCTATACATCTTTTTCAATTCTGTTTTTCTTTGTTAATATATGTTGATAAGCTTTCAGGTGCAAATCAACATAGCCTATCACTACCCCGCCTCACCCCACAACAAAATAGATAAGTAATTGAGTGACTGATTAGGGCTACCGACATAACGCGGGACAGTTTGACCCGGTGATGAGAGTTTTGCATTACTTAATCTTCATGAACCGGGGGTCCGGAGAAGCCTTGTTTCAAAGGGTGTCCCGGCTTAAATCGGTAGCCCTGATTAGGGTCTCGCATATAAAAAATGTGGGTGATGTGACCACATGAGCCAGAGCTTTTTACCGATTTTCAGGCAATCTACCCCACTATGGTTGACGTAAAAAAGCAGGCAAGTACTTATATGATCAGCACTGCCTCAGTTCATGGTTGAGTCCGTCCATCAAACCACTCTATATGGTATAAGAATTGTATTAGAAAAACTCATTAAAAACAGTGTGTTGAAAGCGCTGCGCCCAAGGTGAAGTCTTTGAAAATATTAGTAAAATTGTGAAAAAATTAATTAACAATTTTATATTGACAATTCAACATGTATTGTTTATACATTTTAAACTTCCTTGGTTCGTATGCATTCGGCAGGGCTTGTTTTTGATTGGTATTACAATAGGTATATATTAACAATATTAAACACAAAAGGAGGGATACAAGGAGGGAGATAAAAAAATAGTGGCACTGTTTCGCTGAATACGATTTAGTATTTAATTTTATTAAAATTTAAGGCAATGTTGCATGAAACTTAATGCAGTGTTGCTGATTTAGAAAGGATTAAATTATGAACTGGCTGGTACGAACTTTTAGCTGCTCTGTAGCCAAGAAGCAGTTTATGGCAGTAACCGGTCTCGCTTTCTGCCTCTTCCTAACAACCCACCTCATTGGCAACATGTTTGTTTATGGCGGAAAAGATGCTTTTAATGCTTATGTTGAGCATCTTCATGCACTTGGGGTCTTTATCCACATCGCTGAAGCGGGTTTGATTATTTTTGCCCTGATTCATATCGGAACGGCACTTATTCTCTATTTTCAAAACCTTGCGGCAAGACCTGTTAAATACAAAAAAAAGAGTAACGCCGGCGGCCGGACATTGGCATCGGCCACTATGCCTTACACAGGTCTTTTTATATTGGTTTTTATAGCGATCCATCTTATTGGTCTTAAATTCGCTGATCATTCTACCCAAACAACATTTGATGTTACAGCTGGGGTTCTTTCTCAGCCTGCTTATCTTGTGTTTTATATCGTATCTTCGATTGTGGTGGCATTTCATGTGAATCACGGTTTTTGGAGTGCTTTTCAGTCCTTTGGCGCCAGCCATCCGAAATATATGCCTATCGTTAGAGGATTCGGCATACTTTTTAGTTTGGTTGTCGGGGTAGGCTTTGGTTTTATTCCTATCGCTTTAAATATGGTCTCATAGCTATAACTATCAATTAATCAGGGGGATACATGCAATTAAATTCCAATGTTCCGTCCGGTCCTCTCGAGGGCAAATGGGATAGATATAAATTTGATTTAAAAAGAGTCAATCCTGCAAATAAAAGAAAATTTGAAGTCATTGTTGTGGGAACAGGACTCGCCGGCGGTTCAGCCGCGGCAACTTTGGCAGATCTTGGATATAAGGTAAAAAACTTCTGCATCCAGGACTCTCCGCGAAGAGCGCACAGTATTGCAGCCCAGGGCGGTATCAACGCAGCAAAAAACTATCCTGGTGACGGCGACAGCGTATACAACCTTTTTTATGATACAATAAAGGGCGGCGACTATCGTGCAAGAGAAGCAAATGTCTATCGTCTTGCCCAGAATGCCAATAATATTATTGACCAGTGTGTTGCCACAGGTGTTCCCTTTGCAAGAGAATACGGTGGGCTTCTGGCCAACCGTTCATTCGGCGGGTCCCAGGTTCAACGTACCTTTTATGCCAGAGGTCAGACCGGGCAGCAGTTGCTTCTCGGCGTTTACGGCCAGCTAAGTCGTCAGATCGGCCTTGGTGGCGTAGAGATGTACCCAAGAAAAGATATTCTTGACATCGTTGTTATAGATGGTTGCGCCAGAGGTGTTGTTTGCCGTGATCTGGTAACCGGAGAAATTGAAAGTCATTCAGCCCATGCCGTAGTTCTTGCCACCGGCGGATACGACAATGTATACTTTTTGTCCACCAGTGGTATGCACTCCAATGTCTCTGCATGCTGGGCCGCTTACAAAAAAGGCGCGGCTTTTGCCAATCCCTGTTATACCCAGATCCATCCCACATGTATTACCGTGCATGGCGACTACCAGTCTAAACTGACGCTCATGAGTGAAAGTCTCAGAAATGACGGAAGAGTCTGGGCTCCAAAGAAAGCTGGAGATAACCGCAGCCCGGAACAAATCCCTGAAAACGAAAGGGATTACTACCTGGAACGTAAATATCCAAGTTTCGGTAACCTTGTACCTCGCGATGTGGCTTCCCGTAATGCAAAAATTGCATGCGACGAAGGAAGAGGTGTTGGAAATACTGGCCTTGCTGTATATCTGGATTTTACCGAAGCAATCCAACGTGACGGTGAAGATGTCATCAGAGCAAAATATGGCAACCTTTTCCAGATGTACCATAAGATTCAGGATGAAGATCCGTACAAAGTGCCCATGAAAATCTATCCTGCCATCCATTATGTAATGGGCGGAACCTGGGTTGATTATAACCTTATGACAACCCGTGACGGTCTTTTCTGTCTGGGTGGTGCTAACTTCTCTGACCATGGTGCCAACCGTCTTGGTGCAAGTGCATTGATGCAGGGCCTGTCAGACGGATATTTTGTTCTTCCCTATACCATCGGCGGATACCTGGCAACCCAGTCCTTGGCGGATGTAAATACTTCTCACCAGGCGTTTAAAGATTCAGAGAAACAGCTTAATGAGAAACTGAACAAGCTTATGAACATTAACGGCAAGAGAACCGTTGATGATATTCATAAAGAGCTTGGTCACTACATGTGGGAATACTGTGGCATGGCCCGTAATGACGCAGGGCTGAAAGAAGCGATTCAGAAAATTTCCGCACTTCGTGAAGAATTCTGGGAAAATGTTAATGTTACAGGCAGCAGCAAAGATTTTAACCAGACTCTGGAAAAAGGCTACAGACTTGCTGACTACCTTGAATTCGGCGAACTTCTGGCGCGTGATGCATTGACTCGTGAAGAATCCTGTGGTGGGCATTTTAGAGAAGAGTCCCAGACAGAAGAAAACGAAGCCAAGAGGGATGATGAAAATTTCTGTCATGCATCTGCCTGGGAATATGCCGGTGAAGGCAAAGATCCTATCTTAAATAAAGAGCCACTTGTTTTTGAGACTGTGAAATTAACGCAAAGGAGCTACAAGTGATGGAAGAAAAATTTATCAATCTAACACTTAAGGTGTGGCGCCAGAAACAGGGTGAGAAAAAAGGCAAAATTGAGACCTATCAAGCAAAAAACATCTCTACTGATGCCTCTTTTCTGGAAATGCTTGATATCGTGAATGATGATCTTACGATTAAGGGAATAGAGCCCATAGCTTTTGATCATGATTGCCGCGAGGGTATTTGCGGAATGTGCGGTCAAGTTGTAAACGGGTATGCCCACGGAGAAGAGAAAGGCACTACACTCTGCCAGCTTCACATGAGACGTTTCAAAGATGGTGACACAGTATTTGTTGAACCCTTCAGGGCAAAAGCGTTTAAGGTCGTAAAAGATCTTGTTGTGGACAGAAGTGCCTTTGATAAGATTATTCAGGCCGGAGGAT
>Ga0193962_1000106_pt1 | contig 37840 bp, 38 predicted proteins | sample FB_5_MG_FD_140335 | JGI IMG/M metagenome (GOLD analysis project Ga0193962, IMG submission 140335) | Microbial mat bacterial communities from the Broadkill River, Lewes, Delaware, United States - FB_5_MG | ecosystem: Environmental > Aquatic > Freshwater > River > Microbial mats | place: USA... | reverse complement strand
GTCGGGATTGCATTGCAATTATTGTTATTGCCGATGATTGCATGGGCGCTTATTTTTATCATCACGTTATTTATTCCATTATCGCCTGCATTATCTTCGCTCTTATTTTTGGGATTGGTGATATTAGCGGCTTGCCCTGGTGGTGCGACCTCTAATGTCATTTCATATTTGGCAGGAGGTGACGCCGCTTTATCGATCTCAATGACGGCTGTGGTGAGCCTTTTGGTTCCATTTTTGATTCCAATCAGCCTCTCATATCAGTTCGTATGGTTAGGCAATGAAGCGGTCGCTTTGCAATTGCCTTTTATCAAAACCGTCATGCAGCTGTTATTGGTCACGGTATTGCCCGTTATTTTAGCCATGGTGATTCGTCATTATTGGACACAAAGCATCATTAAATGGGAGCCCTTCATCGCAAAGCTGATAGGCGGGATATTTGTCTGTTTGATAGTAACCTTGGTCGTGATGCAATGGTCAATGTTAGTCGAGATGGGCATTTGGGTCGCGCTCTTGTGTTTGAGCTTGTGCCTTGTCTCAATGCTGAGCGCCTATGTTATCAGCCGTATGATGGGGTTTGATTTAGGCATTCAAAAAACACTGGCGATTGAAGTTGGCTTTCAAAATGCGGGTACCGGAATGTTTATCGCTGCTGTTTTATTAAAAGATCCTGGCCTGGCCATTGTCCCTTTGATTTATGGCTTGGTGATGAATTTACCCGCATTAGTATTAGTCGCTGTGCATCGTAATAATAAAGGGTAGTGGTTTCAGTCTGTTTTTAGATTGGCCCAGTTGGTCCTATTATCGAGTTGTTTTTTTGGGCACAGTTCGGCTGTTAGTTTCAATGCTTGAATAGCCTTCAAGCATTGTCCCTCTCAAGTTATGCATAGGTCTTTCGAGACATTCAACCGCTACAGTATTCACTGTGAGCGGTTTTTTTATGCCTGCTTGCCAGTAATGGGGTTGGCTTTGTTATTTCATCGCTGCCGCTAATGAATTAATATAGTCGCCCCTTATTTGGCGTAAGTATTTGATTATGAATTTAAATGATGCTCTGGCATTAATCGCTGGTTTTAGTAATACCTTTAGCCAGAAGGGTGCTGATATTTCTATCGAGGGTGGTCGCCCTTCGATTGTCTCATCGCTTGTTGATGCAGCGGGTAAGCACTTACCTTCTGAGCTAGTACAGTATATTAATGATATTTGTCCGGCGAATGGTCTGGTACTAGAAGGCATTGGTCATCCAGTAGAGCTACTGAAGCCCACAGATCTTGCTTGGCAGCCTGCTATGTTTACAGAGTTGACGGGTGAATTAGGGAAGTGGCAAGACGATTGGTTCTTGATTGCTCACGAGGGCGGTGATCCGATTATTATCAAAACATCAGAGCAGGATGAGCATAGTATTGTATACAGTGCGATGCAGGGGATGGGCTTTTGGGATTTTGCGCCGATAGCGGATTCTATTGGTCAGTTTTTAGTGTGTATTTGTGCGATACAGTACGCGTTAAATTTCCCTGGTGTGAGCGAACCGCTGGATGACGATTTCAACTTAGCTCCGGCGGCGGCTGATTGGCTATTTCCTTTTTTACGACAGCATGCGGGAGCCCACTACGATGAATGGGCTTCAGTATTCGAAAATTATCAATAAGTGCTAGCCACAGCATTTCTTATATTTTTTACCACTGCCGCATGAACATGGGTCGTTGCGGTTAGGGGTCTTTTCTAGTACTACGGTAGTCGGCTTATTTAATACCATTTCCAGCTCGCCAATGTTTTCTTCCGCTTCTGAGTCGAGGGTGATGTTGGCGAAAATGTTATTCTCTTTTAACTGGCTTTCGATTTCAGCTTGTCTTGCTTCATTCGTGACAGTGATCGAGATTGGGTGTTTTTTAGAACCATGTTTAGTACTTGGGTCTGTATTGTAGTTGTAAGTGCTGTAATCTGAAGGAAGCTCTATACGACCTTTAAAAAAGAATTTAGACATGATGCTGGCCTAGCTGGTGGCGGCTGATATGAAAATAGCAGCCTGAGTGGAGCAAGGCCTGTATTTTAAGAAAGCGCATAATACAGGGTTTATAACGCTTTGGCAGCAATAGATACAGGCAGGGCATAATATGATTTATCCATATCGAATAACGGTTAATAGCCCACTGGGTAAGATTGTCGTTCAAGGCAGTGATACACACATACAGTATTTAAAATTTGCAGAAGCGCAATGTCACAAGGAAGTAGAGCCTGAGCTTGTGGCTGATTCGGCTTTGTCACCGCGCTGGGGTAAGGATTGCCAGCAGCAATTAGAGCAATATTTTGCGGCTGAAATAGACGAATTTGATTTGCCCATTGACCCTCAAGGCACTGAGTTTCAGCAGCGAGTTTGGCACTCTCTATGTGATATTACCTATGGCACTTTTGCCAGCTATCAGCAGTTGGCGATGACAGTGGGTAATTCTAGTGCTGTGAGAGCCGTTGCTAGTGCCAATGCGCGCAATCCTATTTGGTTAATCATTCCATGCCATCGAGTCATTGGCCGTGATCGTGCATTGCGCGGCTATGCTGGTGGTATTGAACGTAAAGCTCAACTGCTGCAATTAGAAAAACATACTTTAGATGCTGCGAGTGCAGCATTGATTAATGAAAAAACCAAAGTTATCGATTAGGTATTTGTCACAACGATATGCAAACTAAATCTTTCCGTATTGATCGTTACATTAGTAAGAAACGAAACATCAATCGTCGTGATGTTAAGCTGATGTTGGCTCAAGGCCGAATTATTATGAATGGTGAAACCATTCGTGATGTCAGTACGATGGTTGAAGAATTTGATTGTGTGCAGTGTGATGGTGAAGTCTTACAAGATAAAAAGCCCTTGTATATTATGATGAATAAGCCGCTTGGTATTGTGAGTGCTACGAAAGACGAGCAGCATAAAACGGTGATCAGTTTATTAAACGGATATTCCGTCGCGGTGCTAGAAAGCTTACACATTGTTGGCCGCTTAGATTTAAATACTTCAGGATTACTGCTTTTAACGAATGATGGCTATTGGTCGCGACGGTTGATGTCGCCTGAAGAAAAAGTGGATAAGGTTTATCGTGTAAGGCTCGAGAATGCGTTAACACGTGAATATATTTCTGCATTCTCAGAAGGTATGTATTTTGCGTTTGAAGATGTGATGACGCGGCCAGCAGAGCTTGAAATATTATCGAATAAGGTCGCAAGAGTGACTTTGTTCGAAGGCAAATACCATCAAATAAAGCGTATGTTTGGTCGCTTTAGAAATCCTGTGATGGCATTGCATCGTGAGTCGATTGGTAATTTGATATTGGATGAGCATTTAGCTCCGGGCCAAAGTAGAGAACTCAGCCCTGAGGAAGTGCGCTCTATAGCGGGTTAAAACGATGGCTTATTAAAAGTCGCCCCAAAGGTATTGAAATAAACTCAACGCGGCTAACGCGGCTGTTTCTGTGCGTAAAATACGCGGTCCTAAGGTCAGTCCGGTAAAGCCTTGCTGTATACAAAGTTCAACCTCGTCATCGGTAATGCCACCTTCAGGGCCCACTAATAATGCAACGGAAGCGGGTGCTTGAATATCGGCTAGATTTTTTTGGTCGCGAGTATGAAGAACAAGCTTGGTATCACTTTCAACTGAGCTTGCCCATTCATGATAGGTCATTGCTGGGTGGAGGGTTGGGATGTGATTTCGGCCACTTTGTTCACAGGCAGAAATGGCGACTTTTTTCCAATGCTCCATCTTTTTTTCTAAGCGCTCGCCTTTCAAGCGAACATCACAGCGCTCGCTCCAAAGCGGAGTAATGTCAGTAATCCCAAGCTCGGTCGCTTTTTGTATGGTGAAGTCCATGCGGTCACCTTTTGAAACAACCTGACCTAGGTGTAAGGGAAAGCTGACTTTAGGGTCACTGGATAGGACTTCACGAATGGCGACCTGAGCATTTTTCTTACCCGCAATTGTGATGTCGGCTAAATATTCATGACCATCACCATTGAATAATCGCAGTTCAGCGCCTTCATTCAGCCTTAAAACCTTTATTAGGTGGGTGCTGGCTTGAGCTTCTAAATCGACCTTTGTATTCAATGCCAGTGCTTCAGGTGTATATATGCGAGGTCTAATAGCCATATTTTTTTAATCTATGTGTCATCTTAATGGTTAATTATAAAGCGATAACGGGCTTTAGCATAAGCAAAATAAAGATTTAAAAGATAAGAGGATTAGCTTACTCAGTTTCTATGTGCTCGATTGGGTGCTAATATGAGTAACAGTTCACAGTGACGTGAACTAAAAGGATTTTAAATTTGATCGTCTTATTAAGGATTAGTGATGAAACACAAGGACGTTGTGATCGAGTTATACCGTTGCTTTCGCCAACAAGATGTTGAGCGCTTTACGCAGCTATGTTCCCCTTCTATCACCTGGCAACAGAATCAAGGTTTTGCCGGAGAAGGCACCTACCAAGGGCCATCGGCCGTCTTAAGCAAGCTGTATAAATCGTTCAACTTTGAGTGGCAACGCTGGCGTTTTGTTATTGAGCGCATTTTAGATGCTGGCGATGATATTGTTGTGCTAGGTTATTTTAGCGGCATTGATCGTGATACCAAGCAGCCTTTTACTTTAGCGGCTTCTCATATCTATAGCTTTAACAATGGCAAAGTGACTAAGTTTCAGCAATATACCAATGAGCTGCAATTTGTTAATCAGGCCATTGCCGAAACAACAATGGCCAATCTTCATCTTGGTTCGCAGGCTATGCTTTAAGCTGCTGCGCGGTCAGTTGGATTTTCTTAACCATGGCGGTTAGACCATTTCCTCGAGTTGGGCTTAGGTGTTTTACCAAGTCCACTTGAGCGAAAAAATGGTCGATATCAAAGTTTAAGATTTCGTCAGGTGTTTTGTTATTGTAAGCGCTTAATACAACGGCTAATAAGCCTCTTACAATATGCGCATCGGAATCTACTTCAAAAAATAGTTTGCCATCTCTTACCGCAGAATCTATCCAGACTTGGCTTTGACAGCCGCGTAATAAATAGACATCCGTTTTTTTGCTTTCATCAATGGCTGGCAGTTGTTTGCCTAAGTCAATAATGTATTTATAGCGTTCTTCCCAATCGTCAAAGAAACCCAATGTATCAAGGATTTCTTCAGGGGTAATCTCTGTGCCAAATGGGCTTACAGTAATATCAGTCATTTTCTTTCCAGTAGGCCAAGGTTAACTAAAGATCTTGTACAAATTGTTTAATGCGTTCTGCTGCTTCAATGCATTCTTCCACACTAGCGACTAAAGCCATGCGTACTCGATTTTTACCTGGGTTAATACCATCGATGGTACGTGATAGATAAGAGCCCGGTAAAACGGTCACATGCTGCTGAGCAAATAGCTGTTGAGCGAACTTTTCTTCATCAATGCTGGTTTTAGCCCAAAGATAAAAACTAGCATCTGTTTGTTCAACCTCAATTTTATCTTGAATGCTTGGGTGCTTCAAAATTTCTAATACGGCTTTAAATTTAAGGCTGTACTGTTGACGATTTTCTTTTACGTGTTCTTCATCATTCCATGCTGCGATACTCGCGAGCTGTGTATGAACCGGCATCGCACAGCCATGGTAGGTACGATAAAGTAAAAAAGGCTGCAATATTGTCGCATCACCCGCGACAAAACCAGAGCGTAAACCGGGTAAGTTAGAGCGCTTAGAAAGTGAGTGAAATACGACGCAGCGAGAGTAGTCGTGGCGACCAAGCGTTTCACATGCTTGTAATAAGCCAATAGGCGCAGGCTTACCCTCAACAAATATTTCTGAGTAACATTCGTCGGATGCAATAATGAAATCGTGCTTATCGGCTAAAGCAATAAGCTTGGTCAGGGTTTCTAAATCGAGTACCGCACCTGTTGGGTTACCAGGGGAGCATAAAAATAATAATTGGCATTTCTCCCAAATATCATCGGTTACTGCGTCAAAATCTGGATTAAAACCATTTTCTTCTAAGCATGGTAAAAAGTGAGGTTCCGCTCCCGCAAGGTAAGCAGCGCCTTCGTAGATTTGATAAAAAGGATTAGGGCTAACCACTAACCCTTCTTTGCTACGATCAACAACGGCTTGAGTAAAGGCAAATAACGCTTCACGTGTGCCGTTAACAGGAATAATTTGCTGCTCGCTACTGATTTGGCTTAAACCAAAACGCTGAGTTAACCAGTTGGCGATCGCTTCTCGTAGTTCAGGAATACCTTTGGTCGTCGGATAGTTTTCAATACGAGTAATGTTATCGATTAAACACTCTGTGACAAAACTTGGGGCCGGGTGCTTCGGTTCACCAATAGATAGGGCGATAGGTCGCAAGTTTTGATTTGGGCTAACTTGTGCTTTTAAAGCGGTCAGTTTTTCAAAAGGATAAGGCTGCAGCTTTTGTAAATCTGGATTCATCGATTGTTAACCCTAAATTTGGTAGAAATAGTAAAAAACGCATCATTATACCTATTATTATTCATCTTTCAGCAATCTCATCATTTCCTCCACAGCGGAAACTGCTATTATTCCCGCTAAAACTGATACTCAAGGAGTTATCTTGCTCATTGTCTTTGCAAGAATAGGGTTATTAATCGTTTTGATGCTGAGTTTTAGCAGTATCAGCATTGCTAATACAACGGCGATTAAAAAATTAGGGACGACGTTTGACTTCACTGATTGGCAAGCGGCGGATGGTGCTGTTGTGCTGAATGGCCATTGGGGAATGTATTGGCAGCAGCAGCTGTTGCCACAAGACCTACCTAAGCCGCCACCTTTGATGATCGACATGCCAATGACTTGGGATAGGCCAGAGATTGTTAATCCGCCTTTAGCTGGCAATGGTTTTGCGACCTTCACGGCCACCTTATCCAACTTACCTGATAATATTCGCTGGGGAATGATCATTCCTGAACAGTCGACGTCTTTTCGTCTTTACGTGAATGACCGTATTGTGGCAGAAGGTGGTATTGCCGGATTAAGTAAAGACAGTTCAATGCCTTATTCTGGCAATCAATTAATTGAGCTGGGGATATTGCCAAAAGATACACAGCTAATCTGGCATGTTTCTAATTTTTATCATGCGAGTGGAGGCCCTTGGCAATCCTTAAAAATAGGCCCTTACGCTGATCTAAGGCATGATTATGCTCTGCAGACTTTTGATCAGGCCCTTGTAGTTGCTTTAGCGTTCATTGTTAGCCTCTTCTTGATTATTCAATATTTCATTGATAAACGTGACCAGGTTTCTTTAGTCTTATCCGCTTTTGCATTCTTAGTCGCTTTGCGAGTGGGCATTACGGATAATCAGCCGTTATATCAAGTCGCTGCAGCATTAGATTGGCAGCTGCATATTCGCTGTTTATATTTAACGATGCTAATCGCACCGCCTTTGGTGCTGTTATGGTTGCATCATATTTTTCCGCTGGAAATCTCCCGTCGTAGTATCCGCTATGTGAGCTATGTCTTTATTTTGCCCATCTTGAGTATTTTTGCCTTACCGACGCAAGTATTTACGTTGTTTCTTAGTGTCTTTCAGGCGTTATTGGTGGGAGTGATCGTTCTGTATAGCTGGAGTCTGTTAAAGGTTCTGTATCGCCGCCGCCCTGGAAGTTCCTATTTAGCTTTGGGAGGCGCTCTTCTAATTGTGACCATTTTCCATGACATCGCCATTTATTCGCAGCTTTTGTCAGGCACGCGCTTGTGGATATCATATGGGTTATTGGCTTTCTTATCGTCACTTGCGATTCATATGCTGTATTTACGTGCTAAGCAAAAGCAGGAAGTAGAGCATTTGAGTAAGCAGTTATTAATCGTTAATAAGCAGCTTGAGGCCCGTGTTGCTCAGCGTACTTTTGAGTTAGCTGAAAAAGCCGATGCTTTAGAAGAAGCTAATGATAAGCTGCAGGTATTAGCGAATATTGATGGTTTAACCGGTGTTTTGAATCGACGTGCGTTTGTTGAGCAATTAAATATGCTGGCTCGAGTAAAGCCCAGTATTGCTTTGTTAATGATTGATGTGGACCATTTTAAAATGATTAACGACAATTATGGTCATGCGGTTGGGGATCAAGTATTAAAGCGTTTATCTGAAATTTTCTTTGGGATGAAGCGCGAGCATGATCGTGTTGGCCGCTTCGGTGGCGAAGAGTTTGTAGTGCTATTACAGGATATTTCAGCGCAAGGCTTAGAGTCATACTGTCAGCGATTAATTGAAGCGGTACGACAATTAGATTTCATGGATATAGCGCCTTTAGAGGGAATCACTATTAGTGTGGGGACTACGATGGCGGTACTCAGTGCGCGCAATGTTGATGAGCTGATACAGCAAGCCGACGAGGCGATGTATGCGGTCAAAAATAATGGCCGTGATGGTTTTAAGCATTATCAAAAGTGATCATGCGATGGCCATCAGGTTTTAGTCTCTGTTGCGACTTCGTTCAGCAGGAACATAAAGCTGGGCCATTAAATAATCGCGGAAGTCTTGTGGGTAAGGTTGTTCATTAACGGCCACTTGCATGCAGGCAAGCCAAGCATCTCTTTCCGCAGGACCAATGTCTAAATGACGGTGAGCGACCGGAATTCGAATCGGGCCGTATTTCTCACTGAACAGTTTGGGGCCGCCCAGCCAGCCGGCTAAAAAACGAGTTAATTTATCTCGAGATTCATCCAAGTTGGGGCTGTGCATATCGCGAATATGTTGTGCTTGCGGTCGTGTTTCCATCGCGTCGTAGAAAGCATCAACTAACTGTTTAATACCCTCAAAGCCTCCGGCCGCATTGAAAGAAGCTTCTCCCTGACCATAATTGGAAGATTCAGCGTTATTATTCATAAAATGACCTACCTGCAAACTAGATCGCCATTTTATCATCCTTTATTGGTTCTACGGCATCTTCCGATAAAATATTCTCATCACTTAGTGCGAGTTGAGGTTTGTCGCCAACAGGTTTTAATAGGTGGTAGCCAAGATGACTTTTAATAGGGCCAGCAAAATGCTGAGCATCGTTAATGACCGCTAGTGCTTCAATGATTGATAGTGGCAGTTCATCTTGTGGGTGATAACCGGCAAAACCCCCTTGATGGGCGGAAGGGCAGGCTGAGTATTCGCGTGCAAGCTCAGCAAAGTCTGCCCCAAGTTCTAATTCTTTGGCTAAGTCATCCGCTAATAGTGGGCTTTTTAATAAGATGTGGTGCAGTGCGATGGTTTGCATAACGGGCTATCCGAATATTTAAAAATAATCTAATAAGGATAGCTCAGTTTTGTTTTTTTACTGCGCTGGTGGCGGTAATTGTTGATCCGCGAAACGGGCTAAACATTGGCCTGAAATAATCGATAGCAAGCAATAAGCCGTAAACCAGTAGAAACCCTGATGGAGACTGGATTGTAATTCGGCGGTCGCTTGTGCTGTAAAGAACGCAACGAGTATGGCGACGACAAAAACATCGGCCATCGACCATTTACTGACCATTGAAATAAGTTGCCAGCGCCAGCGGGTAGGGTTTAACCAAGCCCAGATAATCAATAAGCCTTTACTGATAGGGATGATGATACTGAAGGTCATGACCATCATGCCGACAGCGCCATAACCTGCTTCTCTCAAACTGACGACGGTTTGCCAGATGCTGCGAGTTTCTTCAAAAATTGTACTTTTTAAACCAAATAAATTAACGGTCGCTTTGATCGTCATTATCGGTTCAGTGACACCGGGGTAAATAAAGAAAAAACTGATAACCGTTAATATTAATCCTAAGCGTGGCAGCCAATTCGCTTGCTGCCAGGTATTGGAAGCCCGTTGCCAAGGTTTTAATAGTCGATTAAGCATCTAGTTTTCAGGCAGCATAACATTCAGCTCAAGTACTGATGCGGTGCCTTGTTGCTCTAAATTAACTTGTACTTGATCATCAGCAATGGCGATGTACTTACGAATTACCGCCAATAACTCTTGCTGCATCTCGGGTAAATAATCGGGACCACGGCTATTAACACGATCGTGAGCGACCAAAATCTGCAAGCGTTCTTTTGCAATGCTGGCCGTGCCACTTTGTTCCTTTCGAAAATAATCCATTAAACTCATAACTAACCTCCAAATACGCGTTTGAGAAAGCCTTTTTTGGCAGCTTCTAAGAAACGGTGTGGGCGATCTTCACCTAGGTAACGCGCAACGGCATCGTCATAAGCTTGTCCCGCGTCACTTTCACTATCATGAATAACAGGAACACCTTGATTCGATGCTTTTAATACGGCTTGTGATTCTGGAATAACCCCCAGCAATGGCACAGCCAGAATCTCTTCGACATCCGCTACGGAAAGCATTTCTCCGTTTTCAACACGAGTCGGGTTATAGCGGGTTAATAATAGGTGCTCTTTAACACGCTTACCTTGTTCCGCTAAGCGAGACTTACTTTGCAAAATGCCTAATATACGGTCACTGTCTCGCACAGAGGATACTTCTGGGTTGGTAACAATGATGGCTTCTTCGGCAAAGTATAGGGCCATTTGTGCCCCCGTTTCGATGCCTGCAGGTGAGTCGCAAATAATAAACTCAAAGTCTTCTGCAAGTTCATCTAATACTGCTTCAACCGCTTCTTTATTAAGTGCATCTTTGTCGCGAGTTTGTGATGCGGGTAAAACATAAAGATTATCGAGGCGCTTATCCTTAATGAGTGCCTGTCGTAAGCTGGCTTCTTTATGAATAACATTAACGAAATCATAAACAACACGACGCTCACAGCCCATAACAAGATCTAGGTTACGTAAACCCACATCAAAGTCGATGACGACTGTCTTGTGTCCTTTCAAAGCTAAACCAGCTGCAATAGCAGCACTGGTGGTGGTTTTACCCACGCCTCCTTTACCAGAGGTTATGACAATGATCTTGGCCAAAGTGAAATTTTCCTTACAAAAAGTTGCAAAAACCAGTATTCATTAAACTGACTCTATGTTCAAGCGTCCATTATCAAGTTGGACCAGTGTCGCTTGATTGCTGTGCAGTTCGCTATTTTCAAATAATTTATATTCGCCGGCAATAGCGACTAATTCAGCTTCTAAAGACTGACAGCTGATCGTCGCATTGGTATTACCTTTTATCCCTGCTAGTGCTCGTCCTCTGAGTGGCCCGTATATGTGAATACTGCCTCCTGCGAGCACTTCTGCGCCTGTGCTGACTAAGCCAAAAATTATAAGATCACCTTCAGCGGTCAGTTGTTGGCCAGAGCGTATTGGGAATTTATGCACGGTGGTTTTAACAGCGGCGGGTTCGGCAAAGTTGATAATAGGCTCAGAGGCTTCTGTTATTGTGCTTTCTTCAATGCTGGCTTCAATCGGGGTAGCCGTGACTCGGTTTTGTTTATTTTTTCCTTTGCCAAAATCAGCCAGTTCAAGTTGTTCTAACAGTTCGTAGTGATCAACTTGCGCATTTTTAACCCCAATAGGAAGCATGCCAAACTCATGGCACACCAAATAAAGCGAGGGTAGATCAATGCTTTCATTCAACTCAGCAAAATCGAATATGCAAGGTAGACGAATAAACATGTTGGGTGCTTGTTCTATCTTTGCCTTGAGCTCTTGTTGTATTTCATCAAGGTTGGTGGTTTGAAGCAGCAACGTTGTGATTGGGTTTAACCCAGCTTTTAAATTGAAAGCGGCCATTAACTCTCCATTTTTTGTTGCAATGGGAATTGATCAAAATTGATGTCTGTTAAACCTTCTTTTAATACACGACGAAGATTGTGATGGTTATCGACTTCTGGCGTGGCTAATACATCGCGATAATGTTGGCCAAAACAGCACAATGTTTGCTGTTGGCTAAGGTCTAACAGTTGAGCTAAAGCAAATACTTTACAAGAGCCTTGGTTTTGACTTTCAGTATTTTTAACGCCGCCATTATCAAAGGCGCTAGGGGTAAAGTCGAAGTACTTTTCGATGAAGGCTAAGGTTGTTTCAAAAACGAAGCTATCTTGCGGTAACTGGTGTAAAAATTCGCTTTTTGCTTGTTCAAATTCTGACATTGTTAATGCTCCTAAATAATATCGTTAAGGCTAACACCACGCGTGACAAATGTAACGGTTAAGGTCGCTAAAAAAGAAAGTGATTTTTCAATATTTTTCACTTGATACTGTTTTTATAAACAGTAATATGAGGGATGAGAAAAATATTACACATTGATTGCGATTGTTTTTTTGCGGCCGTTGAAATGAGGGATAACCCTCAGCTGTGCCATGTCCCTCTTGCGATAGGTGGCCATTCTGAGCGTCGCGGTGTTATTTCAACATGCAATTATCCAGCTCGAGAATTTGGCATTCATTCGGCGATGGCAACGGCACAAGCATTGAAAAAGTGTCCAAATCTTATTTTATTGCCGGGCAATATGGCGCTTTACCGTGAAGTATCTAATCAGGTCATGGAGATTATTAAGCGTTATGGCATTGCTTATGAACAAGTATCGGTAGATGAGGCGTATGTTGAGCTAGATCCGGCGGATTCCGCGATTGATATCGGTAATCGAATTCGGGCGCAGGTTGAAGTAGAGGTTGGCATTACCGTGTCTGTGGGGGCCGCGCCTAATAAATTTTTGGCAAAAATCGCCAGTGACTGGAATAAACCCAATGGCTTATTTGCGGTCAAGCCTCATCAAGTGGATGAATTTATCTCTCAGTTACCGGTTCGAAAAATACCCGGTATTGGTCCTAAAACCGCTGAGCGTTTGGCGGCACAAGGGATTGTCGTCTGTGCTGATGCGCAGTCGTACAGTTTGATCGAGCTGGTTCATTTATTTGGCCGTACCGGGGCGTCTTTATATAAACGGTGCCGCGGTGAAGATGATCGCTTATTGAGTCTTGGCCGCATACGAAAATCGATCAGTGTTGAACATACATTTTCACAAGATTTATTTTCTGCGCAGCAGTTAAATGAGGAAGTTGATTCGTTATGGCATAAGTTTTTGCAGCGCACTGAAAAAGCGAACATTGATAGCCGAAGTTTAGCGCCTTTTGTGAAAGTTAAATTTACCGATTTCAGCCAAACGACGCTAGCAGATCATTTACAGGCAGTGAGTTTGGATTCGTTTCGACAGTTATTGCAGCAAGCAAGACGGCGACATGACGCTGATGAAATTAAAGGTATTCGCTTAATTGGTATTGGCGGTCGCTGCCCGGAGGTGGACGAGCAGCAACTGGCATTATTTTAATGCTTAGCTATTTCAGAGAACGCTATTTCAGACAGCCCTAGCTCTTTTTCTTTGCTGCCCGATAATAACTTGGCGGGTTTCCGGTCCAGCGTTTAAAGGCTTTGCGAAAATTAGATGGGTCGTTATAACCAATAAGGGCTGCAATTTCTTCAATGGGTAAGCTGGATGTTTTTAAGTATTCAATCGCCATTTCTTTACGCACTTCATCTAAAATTTTCTGATAAGAGGTGCTGACTTCTTGTAGGCTACGGCTGAGCGTTCGGGTGCTCGTCGCAAGATGACTTGCAACGGCTTCAATCGGTGGGAAGTGTCCAGGATTGCTGAGTAAGATTCGACGTACTTTAACAACAATGCCTTCTCGGGGTCCCATGCGAGTTAAGATGTCTGCGCATTGTGATTCTGCCATTTTAGCCGTTGATTCATCGGCCAGTGTCGTTGGCGTATCGAGTAGCTGACTATCAATAATAATCTCGGTACGTGGCTGATCCCAATACACCGGGCAGCCCGGAAAATAATCTTGATAGAGATCGGCATAGTCGGGCTTAGGTCGATTAATGTGAATTGCCTGCGGCATGATATCTAAGCCCGTTAAAAAGTGCCCCAAACTGATAAAGTTTGTAAGAAAAATATCACATAAAAGATTGTAAATGTGTTCGATCGGGATGTGAGATGTTAAGCGAATAGAGGTGGTTTCGTCTTGTTCGTCGACTTCAAAGTTGAATGCAGGGTCAATTAAAACGTGGTATTTCAAGCCTAAATTAAGTGCTTGGCGTACGTTAGCACAGCTTAAAATGGCGTAGCCTAACATACCAAATTGATTGATATTAATGGCATTGCCTAATTCAAGCCCGAGTGTTGGCTCTTTGCAGAGTTTGAGCATGTTATTGGTTAAAATAATAACTTGCTGATACGTTAAGCGTGCTTTCGGGTCGGTGAAAGCCGCAGGGTCAATCTCTGTATTTTCAAGTAGGGAGTCTTGTGAAATGCCTTTCTCCTGCCCAATTTTCACCATGATGGCGGAAATGTTGGCGGGTACTAAGGGTTCATTCAAACTCCAGGTTCCTCTAATCACCTAGGCCGATCCTTTTTCTTATTGTAGCTTTTGGGTAAAGAGGGACAGAATGACGGATTTTGCGACTTTACACAAGATGGCAATATGAAGAGAAGGCGGTGTAATAATGAATCTTATTGATGATGGGATCTTATTGATTGTGAAAAGGAAAGTGCGTGCGGCTAAGAAAACGCCCCCAGTCAACCACTTGCTTTGAATTGTGGTTACTCAGCAAAATTAATAGAATCTGATTCATGGCTGGATTTGATTTTGTGGCAACAAAAAATACCAAGTCAGAGCGACGCCATTCAAATTCTGCAATCTCACAATGTAATTTTGCCGGTTTTAATAGTTGGTACAGCTGGTAAGCATTTTCACGTTTCATTAATAGCATCCAATAGCCTGAACGAATTCGGTCAAGAATGCGCCCTTGGATCGATTCAACATGAATGTTGCAGGATAGACTGTGGTCTCGTTGTTTGTTTTTGCATTGCAGAAGTAACGCACCTAAGTGGCGGGGCTCTTCTGTATTCATGAGATAATAACGCCCATCCCATTCGCGGTAGCAAACTTGAGGTAAGCCTTCTTCAGAGGTAAACGCCTGTTCAATATTGTTATTGAAATCTTCATCGGTTTCATGAGGTATTTGATCTGCTTGCTGTGCTGCGTAGCTCAGTAGGTCTGGATAATCATCATCACACTGACTGCTTTTCACACCTTTAATCGCAGTGATTGATAGCTTTCTTGGATATTCATTATCGACAATGGTTTTTTTTAATAACTCGGCCAGTGGGTGCCATTTAGCATGAGCACTTAACAAACTTTCAGCCGCGGCTTCATGAACGCTAATAATGCTTAACCAGCGATGGCACAAATAACTCTCAGGATTGATTGCTTCCATTTCATTTAATTCAACTTCTTTCACCGCATGGCGTGCATACCAGCGAGGAAAAAGCTTCTGCGCTATTAAATTAATGAATTGTTCTAAATCGAATCCTGAATCTGGTGACTTTGAATCACTCACATAGCCTTCCTATATTTATTGACTACCCTTTAGGGTAAGTAAAGCATGAAATGGAGTTTACTGATGACGCAATCTAATTCTTTACCTTCTGCACTTAAGGTAGCGGCAGAAGTTGATGCAGCTTTAGCGCAAGCAGGTCTTGCGGGGCCGCAAGTTGAGCGAGAAGCCATTCCGATGTATCTAGCGATGTTGCATGAGTTGATCGATTGTCCTGAGACACATTCACACTTGCCCGATTTAAAGAAATCCAATGCCGCTGAACTTGTTGCTGTGTGGATGCGGGCAGAGCAGCTTACGCCCGATCATGTCGTTGAAATATTAACCGAGCAAGTCGATGAGGTTATCGAATTGAGCGCCGTGCATGGAACGCTGCAAGACTTTAAACGCCGAGAACTGTTCAACCTTCATCGCAAAATTGTGGCATTTATACAGCTGCCTTCTACTTTGACGGCGACCGCATATACTCAGTCTTTATAGATTCTCTCTTTATTACATCTGGGCTTTAGGCAGTGCTCTGGCCGAAGCCATGTTTTGGATAACAATGCTCATTTTGTCGACTTGTTGACGCATGCTATAAGGGATTTCTAATTCATCAAATTTGGCTTTGAAATTATCCAATAGGTCGATGGCATTAATTGTTTCGTTGGGTTCGGTGAGCTGGCGTGCCAGTGAGAGTGAGCGCATGCCATTAATATCGCCAGCGGCAATGAAACCATAGTCATTTAATTTACTCTGTAATTGATTCAGTTGCTCGTTATCAAGGGCGGTAACGTCAAATTCTTGTGATAGGTATTCTAAGTAGCTGGCACGGTTAGAAAGGTGTAATTCTTCTGGAATTGCTTCTTTGCTAGGTTGAGGCAAAACAGAGCTAGCGCCTACCGCTTCAGCCTTGTTGCTATCTTGAGCTTTGCTTTGGTTGCCAAATGGCTGGTTTTGAATGTAGCTACTGAGGCGGTCAAGAATCATCGCACAGCTCCTAAAATAAGGCAGTTAATCTATCAATATGACGGTTTGTAAGACAACTGCATGAGCCATGCCAGATCGCAATATTTCATCTAAAAGCGCTAGTTTATTGAACAATGAATGTTAATAGCGGCAATCTCTTAATAATACTGAAACCTCTTTGCCGCTTTTTTTAGGTAATTATTACCGTTGCTAGCATTTTATTGTTATTGTTCTCGTATGCTTTAACGTCGTATTTCTACTTCTCTTATTGTGGAGTATGTAATTCCAAATTCAGTACGATTTTTAGTACAATAGTTCCATGACTAATGGTTCTATTACGAAATAATTATAAAGATAATATACGCATCTAATATAAGTTAAATATCAGCAATATAAATAAAAAGACTTCAGAAGGATTACCGCAGCATGCTTGAAAAAACGGAGAGTGCAGTCTCTAGTTCAAAAACAGATGTTAAGTATCAGGGACGCAAAACCAGTCGTGTAGGAAGTGAGCAGCGCCGCCGTTTAATTTTAGAAGCGGCTTTACGTATTGTAATACGAGAGGGGGTTCGTGGCATTCGTCACCGTGCTGTTGCAAAAGAAGCTGATGTGCCGCTGGCCGCCACGACTTATTATTTTAAAGACATTCAAGAATTGATTAACGATACTTTTGCTTTTTACGCAGAGCAGGCGCTTGAGGTTGTTAATCAATTTTCTATGCGTTTATATGAGCCGATTTCTGGTGGTGATGGTAAATCATTCATCGATGCGATTGCGAATGCGAATGGCATGCTTGATATTATTTCGGATAATATGACGCAATACGTGGTTGAGCAAATTACCGATCATCGAGATGCTTTAGTTGCTGAGCAAGCGTTTCGTTATGAAGCTATTTTAAGCCCTCATCTGCGCAAGTTGGGCCAAGAACACAAGCAAGCATTAATGCTGAAACTGGTCAGTTTGATGAAATTAATTCAATCTCCAAGTCCAGTTGAAGATGCCAATATCGTTATTGCGATCATACATCGAATTGAATATGAAGGCTTGTTGATGGAGCCAGAAGCGTTGAATCGGGAAGAAATTCGAGCAATGTTACATCGCCAACTGACTCTAATGTTTACGCCTAGCGATTAATTAACTTATTGGCCACATAATCTGCCAGGGCTAAACTTGCGGTAAGCCCTGGGCTTTCTATGCCAAATAAATTAATGAGTCCTGCAACCTGATGCTCGTTTTGAGTTTGAATTAAGAAGTCTTGTGCTGCTTCACCACTGGCACTGAGTTTGGGCCGTATTCCACAGTAGCTCGGTTGTAGTTTATGTTCATCGATACGGGGGTAATATCGTTTTATCGCGGTTATGAACTGTTCTTTTAGTAAGCTCTGCTTTAGCTCATCAAAATCATAATCGATGCTATCAATGTATTGAGTATCGGGACCGAAGCGCACCTGCCCAGATAAATCCAGTGTTGAATGAATGCCAAGTCCGGTTGTATTTTTGCTCGGCACTGGGTAGATCAAGTGAGTAAAAGGGGCTTTTCCTTGGTAACTAAAATAATGCCCACGGCAATAATGATATGTTGGAATATATTCTTTATTTAAGGCATCAATATTTGCTGCTACAGAGGTTGCTTGCAAACCCGCGCTATTAATTAACGAACGGCAATGAATGTCATATTGCCCATCTTGTGTCGCAAGCATTATGTTAAAGCCATCGGTTGTTTTGTTGGCATTCAGTAGCTGGGTATTTGGGCTAAATAAAACACCTTGTTGTTCCGCTAGGGTTAATAGTGTTTGCATATAGCTATGACTATCAAGAATTCCGGTTGATTCCGAATATAAACCTGCTCTTGCGGAAACATTAGGTTCTAATTTTTTGCACTCTGCCTGATTTAATAAAGTCAGTGATACATCGTTATTTTGTGCGTTCTTTTGAATGCTTTCGAGGGTGTCTATTTCGCTTTCATTGGCCGCAATAATTAACTTGCCAGTACGTTGGTGCGGAACGTTAAAGCGCGTGCAGAAATCGTAGAGTTGCTCTTTGCCTTGAGTGCATAATAAGGCTTTTAAACTGTTTTTGGGATAATAAATCCCGGCATGAATGACTTCACTATTGCGACTGCTGGTCTCACTGCCAAATTGGCGGTGAGACTCAATTAACAAAATTTTAGCCCCTTTATCTTGTTGGCTGAGCTTATAAGCAATGGCAAGGCCAATAATACCCGCTCCTACAATGCAATAATCAAAACGTTCCACAATATACTCTTACGGTTAATCGATTCATTTGAGGCGTTAAAGTTTAGCCTTCTCGTTTTTCAATACATTCATAATGCCCAGGGTTAGTTTGGCAGCGCAGTCTGAATAATATTTTAAGCATACGCTTATCATAAATACCTTCATCCATTAGTTCTAAGCGGACTTGGCGTAGCATCTCTTTATACTCTGTCTGTTTTTCTTGTGGTAGGTCGATCCAGTATTTTTCAGGAATGCCTTTCTCAGCGGCAATGATGTGTTCAAGTGCTTTTGAAAAATTACTGTATGCATAGCGACGGCTATGTTTGCCATAGTCTGCAGGAAATTTGTCTTTGCGCAGAATAAGCTGGCCGTTCATCTGGGCAAGGTTGAAGCGTAAAATTCCTCCTTTATCTCCCATGCCTTTGTACATTTCGAAAGGTTCATAGGCAATGGCTGGGGCGTAGGCAAGGTCAACAAAGCCATTATTAAAACGAGGTGCAAATGTTGCAATGCTGACAGGCACCATGGTTGCTCCGATGTGTTTTACAACTTTTACTGAGGCCGTATCGTAATCAAGTGTTGCTAATCGCTTACCGGCAGCGGCTTCTACAGAATTAATTGTTTTATCGCGAACAAAAACAAATACCGCACCTGCGGGCATTATCCCAGCCACCTCATAATCACCTTCAATCATATATTTACTGGCTTTTGGGCTGGCAAGCATGCCGATCAGTTTGCGCATCTGTTCGTAATCATCAATGGCCCCGACGGCTTCAATTGTCGCGGTAAATTTGTTAAAGGGACGAATACGAGTGCCGGTAAGGCCTACTGCGTCACAGTGGCCGGCTTTAAAATCGGCTAAAGCCACCGCTTCATTGGTATGGGCTTTTAGGTCTAGAATGACCCCCCATTCTAGTGCTGCGGCTTTATAATCAAGCATGCCTTGATAGGCAGGTCCTTTAACTCCAATGGGGTCGAATACGCACAAGGTGCGATGCGGAAGTTCACTTGCCTGAGCGGAAGTGAAAGCCGATAATAGGAGTATGAAGAAAAATGTGTACGATTTTGAGTGCAGTTTTTTGGTGAGCATATTGTTTATCAGCCGCTAGGGTCATTATTATTATTTCATTATCATAACCAATAATCGTGACGCTTGTCCTGAATATTTCTAGCCTAGCGTCAGCTGGCTTTCATCGCGCTGAATGGTTAATATGGCGCCGACTTTTTGAGGTGCATTATGACAATAGAGCAATTTGAATATTGGTCGCTGAATATCGGTGTAGGCGTACTGATTTTATTCATGTTTTTTATTATTTACGACTTAGGGAAGAAGTCAGAAGCTGGTAAGTTTGGCAATTTTATTCTGTTTCTCGCCTTAGGTTTAGGCATGGCAGGTTATTTAATTAAGGTCTTTTTGCAATTTTATATGGAATAAAGCGTATTCCCGTTTTTGAGCAGAAGATACATCATTTCTTTCATCAAACTTGATATGAATTAAGTCTTTTCGGTGCGATGATCCTACAATAGATAAAAAGGAGCGTTTTATGGCTGATACAAAGCTACATCAATTATTGACCCAAGTTCATGAGCATTTACAGCAGCAAAGTAGTTTGGATGAGCAGAGCCAAGCGTTATTACAACAGGTGCTTGAGGATGTGAAACTTGCCTCAGTATCAAAGAATGAAGGCGAGCTTGATCAAGACCTTTCTGACCGTATAGAGTTACAAGCGGTAGAGTTTGAGCAGGCGCATCCGACGTTGGCTGGAATCTTACGCCAAATAATGGATACATTAGGCCGGATCGGAGTTTAAGGAGCTTGTAATATGCGCCATATGCCAATCTTGACTGAGGTAATGACCCCCTTTCCTCAGCTTGTTGATGAGTCTACTTTAATTACGGATGCCATCAGTTTGATGGCAGAAAAGAATTATCACCACCTTCCCGTGGTTGTGAATCATGAGGTGGTAGGGTTACTTTCAACGGCCGATATAAAGCTTGCTCAAATGCCTGGGCACCGAGAGACAGAATTTACCGAATTAACGGTGGGTGATATCTGTCGAAGAAGGATTTATTCGGTAGATTTGCATACGCGCTTAGATGACGTTTTAGATAATATGGTAGCCGATGCGTGGGACGCTGCTATTGTATTAAGAGAAGGACGATTGGCGGGCATTTTCACTAGCCAAGATGCCTGCCGAGCGTTTTCTACTTGGTTGAAAAAAGAGTATTTGCCAAACAATGACCCTGGCGTAGCGTAGTGCTTTAAAGCTGCACTTTATTAGGGCTTGCAGGTATTTTATGATTTAAAAGGAGGCGTTTCGCTTCGTTTTAGATCATTTTCTGGCTTATATTATCAGCAATATCAATGATTTATGAATTGGTATGATTGTTGCCATATAAGGTTTATCACTAACGGAGGTGAACCTTATGTATGATGTAGCCAAGATTCAAAATTATCGTCATAGCCACAATAAAATGGCTATCCCTGAAGACTGGATGTCACAGTTAAGTACTGTTTTAGAAAGTCGTCAGAATGATGACCAAACAATTAAGCAGCTATTAAAACTAATGGTTGATGTCACCAGTATCGATAATGTCAGTATTGCTGTTCCTGATACGAATAATCGTTTTCAAGCGAAATATTGTTCACGCCAAGTCGTTAATGGTGTTTACAGTTTTACCGTGCAGCATTCATTACTTCGGGTTTTTGAATCTGGCTCTATCTTATTGATAAGAGAAGGATCAGAACGCCCGGAAGCTTTTAATCGAGAAGCATTGTCACCGATCGATTTTAGTCATCGAGATCACTGTCTGCTGGTACCTTTGCGCATTCGTCAATCAACTTTAGCCGTGTTGGTATTGGATTTACGGGATGTGGTGGCCGGTAATTTACCGTTGCAAGAGCTGTGGTTTATCTGCTCTCAACTTGCACATATAATGGCTACTCAGGTTATTCCAAATTTTCAAACCTTATACTCGCGTCCTTATCAACGTGTTAATGAGAGTGATTTGGATCAGATTCAAGAAACCGTTGCGAAATGTGGTGGTAATAAAACCATGGCGGCTAAGATTCTTGGGCTAACACCAAGACAATTGCGGTATCGTTTGTCAAAGCTGTCATAATTATTTAGTAGACTTTTTCTAAATAATGAGCGGCGCTTTAACACCTCCAATTTTAAATTTCTTTATTAAAATGTCTTTTTGAAAAGAGGCCTGAATTGAACTCAGGTCTCTTTCGTATTTTCTCTATATTCATTGTTAGTAGCAATTATCCCTTCCTTTATTCCTTCGTTGTTTTTCTTATTTGATTTAGATCAACATTATTGTGCTCATCCTCAATACTAGAATTAAAAATTGATCCACATCAAAATCATTATTGGGTTCCTTGCTAATCTAAATGCATCAAAATTATTAATTAATAACGCCTATTTGGTCGTTATTATTTCAAAACAAATAAAGAGGGACTCGTTATGTATATGGATGAAGTTGTATTTTCTGGTTTGCTAATTGTATTTTTAGCCTGTGTTTTCTTTTACGGTTTTTATGCTGTTATTAAAAATGATATTGCCAAAAAAGGGACTGGCGCACCTGGTTCAAAACCTACTAAGCCGGTAAAGCCCGCAAAGCATTAATTGATTTGTACTGAGTACCTTGTTTGGGCCTCAATATTTTTTTTGATGGCCCCTTTTTTATTTTAAATCCTCTAAAAACCTTCATAATGACCGCATAATCAATTTTGAGTTGTTTTTCATGCGGTGTCTTCGATTTAGCGTTATCTTCTTATTCGTCTTTCTTGCGTTTCCTAGTCTTGCTTCTAATACCGTTGCGGCAGATGCAAAAAATCATAGTGACCAGAATGTTTGGTATCAGCAGGGCAATGAATGGCTGCAAAACAAACTCACCGCGTTCGCGGCTGAAAAGGGTCACGATCGTCAATCTCGAGCTAAAAATGTCATCTTATTTGTAGGTGATGGTATGAGTATTACAACACTAACCGCGGCAAGAATTTGGCAAGGTCAGCAGCAAGGAATGTTAGGGGAAGAGCACTTTTTGCATTTCGAAACTTTTCCACATACGGCATTAATCAAAACCTATAATACCAATCAACAAACACCTGATTCCGCAGGGACTATGAGCGCGATTATGACCGGGGTAAAAACCCGAGCAGGATTAATCAGTATGGGCCCAGAGCAGAATCGAGGTGATTGCAAAGGCAGTCAGCAACATCATCAGCAAACACTGCTGGAGTGGGGTCATAAGCAGGGTTTTGATACGGGTATTGTATCAACCGCGAGGCTTACTCATGCTACACCAGCGGCAACGTATGCCCATAGCCCAGAACGCTATTGGGAAGGCGATTATACGCGCTACCCAAATGCATATTGGTACGGTTGTGATTCTATTGCTAAGCAACTAATTCATTCTGCTTTTCCTCTGGGGTTGGATTTGGCTTTGGGTGGAGGCAGCTCTTTACTTGAGGGCTACTATTCAGACTTTAAGCAGCAATTTCCTCAAGGACGGTTATTGACCAATCGCCAGCAGTTGCAGGCGTTAACACTAGAGCCTCCGAGCGAACCGATTTTAGGAGTCTTTGCTAATGATCATCTTGCCTTTGAGTTAACACGGTCTAAAAAACAGATGGCTAAGCAGCCGACGCTTGTACAAATGACTGAAAGCTCGATTCAATATTTTCAACGTCGCGCAACAGGGTATTTATTAATCATAGAAGGTGCGCGCATTGACCATGCTCATCACAAAGGAAATGCCGCTCGCGCTCTAGCAGAAACAGCGGCGCTGGCAGATGCCGTGAAACTCGCCGATGAAATGACGGCCGATGACGATACGTTGATTATTGTTACGGCAGATCATAGCCATACATTTACCATGGCAGGTTACCCTAAACGTGGTAATCCCATACTGGGTATATCAAAAAATCAAAAAGATGAAATAGTGCTCGCCAATGATGGTTTGCCTTATACCACGCTAGGTTATGCCAATGGCCGAGCTCATGGGCGTCAACTTACGGCAGCTGAGAGCGATGTTGAGATGAGTGAGAATGTTGATTTTCATCAAGGCGTAGCAGTACCGTTGGATACAGAAACCCATGGTAGTGATGATGTCGCATTACATGCTAAAGGCCCTGGTGCTTTTTTGTTTTCGGGACTGATGGAGCAACATGAAATCTTCCATACGGTATTGCACGCTCTTGAAGGGATTAAAAAATGAAAACGAATAGTTCTTTATTCATACTTCCGTGTATTTCCCTTTCATTGATCACTTTCTTAGTGTCTGTATGTTTAACCGGCTGCAGTTCAGAGGATACTGAGAGAAATGCGAATAGTCGTTCACAGTATTGGTTTGAGCAAGGTAAAGAAACGGTTGCACAGCGCAAGCGGCTGCTAGAGGCGGAAGCTAAGTTAGACATTAATGGTAAAGCCAAAAACATCATTTTTATATTGGGTGATGGCATGGGGGTGAGCACATTAACAGCGTCTCGTATTTTTGTCGGCCAAGAAAAGGGTCAGCTTGGAGAAGAGTTTTCTCTCAGTTTTGAGGACTTTCCTCATACCGCACTTATAAAAACGTATAATGTTGATCTGCAAACGCCTGACTCTGCCGGAACCATGTCGGCACTGATGACAGGGATGAAAACCGATGAAGGCATCATAAGCTTACCCGCGTCAGTGTCTCGGGGTGATTGCGCTTCGATGACTCTGCAAGATAAAAAGCTACCGACGTTACTTGATATTGCTAAAGCGAAAGGAAAGTCGACGGCCGTGGTCACAACGGCGCGCATCACGCATGCAACACCTGCAACGACGTATGCTCATAGTGTTGATCGTAATTGGGAGAGTGATGATGCGATGCCTCAAGTTGCAAAAGAGATGGGCTGTTTAGATATTGCCTCTCAGCTGATAGAGGGCAGTCGTAATAATCAGGCGGTCGATATTATTCTAGGGGGTGGGCGTCGTCATTTTTTACCGACGATAGAGGGAGGAAAGCGCTTAGATGGTAAAAATCTGATTCAGCAGTGGCAGCAGCAAGGCGGCGAATACGTTGAAACCTTGGCTGAATTACATCAGCTACCTATTGAACCCAAACCTTTATTAGGTTTGTTTTCTAATTCACATTTATCGTATGCCTATCAGCGACCTGATCATCAACCTTCATTGCAGCAAATGACGGCGGCGGCGCTGAGCCGTGTGCGGAGCAATGATAAAGGCTATGCACTGATCATTGAAGCTGGAAGAATAGACCATGGCCATCATGAAGGCCGAGCTTATAAAGCGTTAACAGAAACTCAAGAAGTGCATGAGACGGTTGCGTGGTTAATGACGCAGGTAGATATTAAAGATACCTTAATTGTTGTGACTGCTGATCATAGCCATACTTTAACGCTTTCTGGTTATGCTACTCGCGGTAATCCGATCTTGGGTTATGTGGTTGAGAACGATTATGAAGGTCACCCTAAAAAGGACGCGGCGCTTGATCTTGAGGGAAATACTTATACCTCACTTTCTTATCGTGATGGCCCAGGTGCAAGTGCACATAGCGATAAACACAGTATGAGCGGCTACGAAGAGGTTCAGCAGCCTAATTATCAACAGCTCGCGCTTGTACCGATGGATTATGAGACGCATGGTGGCGAAGATGTAGCGCTTTATGCCATAGGGCCGCAGGCACAATTATTTTCAGGAACGCTTGAGCAACACTGGGTCTTTCATGCCTTAAAATACGCTATGTAACAAAAAATAATACTTGGTAATAAATAAAAAAATCTTTATAAAACAATGAGTTGTTTATTTTCTGGTGGATTTTTTTAGGTGCTTAATTATTTTTAGTCAATAGCGCCTGATGCTTTGTTGAATGAGTGTTCAATATGGATATAATGCGCCTACTTATTAATTATCGAGATTAGAATGCGCTGTAACTACTGTAAAAAAATCGTTTTAGGAGGAAGCCCTATTACTGTTCCAGGTATCGGCCCCGCTCATGAGGTGTGCTATCAAACTCGGCTGACTTCTGAAAGAATTTTTCAGGGACTTAACATTGCTGAACTTGATGATCTTCAATTCAATGAACTGTCGGATTTGGTATTGATGGAAAGAAATTCTAGAGCCCCCGCAAAAGGCGCGATGGATAAAGAATTTGAAATTGAGCTTTTTTGATCTTGATATGAAGTAACGTATGTCTATTTTTCGTTTACAGCAATTTGCTATTAATCAGTCGCGATCAGGCATGAAAATTTGTTCAGATAGCTTGCTTTTTGGTGCTTTAATTCCACTAGCCGATAGTAGACGCATTCTTGATATTGGCGCAGGGACGGGCATCCTTTCTTTGATGCAGGCGCAGAAGATTAATGCGCTAGATCAATCGCTATTAAAACATTCAATAGTCGACATAATTACGGCGGTAGAATTAACTCAAGAAGCGGCTGAAGAGGCGCGTGAAAATTTTGAGCGTAGCCCTTGGTCAAAGCAGCTTCGATTAATCGAACAAGATATTCAAAGTTTTGCTGGTGGTCATACATTGAATCAGCAGCCTGATTACGATTTGATTATTTGTAACCCTCCCTTTTTTGCGCAGCAAAGTAAAACATCAGTCAATAACCCTTTGCGTCATTTAGCACGCCATACTGACGCTTTATCTTTTTATGATTTAATGACCAGTATTGATACTCTTTTATCACCTGCGGGCAGGGCTTTTTTGTTATTGCCACTTATTGCGCTGGATGACGTATGCGCGCAAGCTAATGCACAAGGCTTTCGTTTAGTCAGTCAAACGGATATTGCAGAAACTGAAAAGCATGACCCTAAGGTCGCCGTTCTTGAATTCGAACGTGGCCAGAATCAGAACAATACTTCTCCCAACGATATTGAGCCGTTGATTAAAAGGTTAAATAAATTTCAACAATACAATGTGCATAGTGATGTCGTAAAAAAACTATTACAGCCTTTTCTATTGCGTTATCGTTAACGCCCGAGATAAAGTGAGTCCTTATTTCAACTTGTCCAACGTATTACACTTAATTATGAATCACAATTATGAAAGCTAATGGTATGCAGGTTTGGCTTATTGCAAAGCAAGAATTACTCGGTTCTTTTGCAAGTAAAGGCGGGGTATTTATTTCTGGTGTATTTATTCTCACTTGGATTTGGCTTTTATTTTCCCCGATTCAATTCGCTGCTGAGGCGATGAGTAATCCAGATCAAGGTTCATTAATGGTGGCGGCGTTAGGCTGGCTGGGGTTGGAATCATTATACAATTGGTCATTGCCTGAACTCGCTGTTTATTGGGCAGTCGCTTTGTATTCTTTCCCATTATTCAGTTTATTAATGTCGGCGGATCAAATGATCTCTGAGCGCCAGCGTGGTGGGCTGAGATTTTTAACCTTGCGTTGCGCTCGGGGTGAGATTTTCTTTGGTCGGTTTCTTGGCCATATGGCTGTGCAGATGTGTTTCTTATTTGCGACGTTAGCGATTACGTACTTTTTACTGGTGATGAACAATGCCTCACTTTGGTTAGATGGGTTGCTGATTTTACCTTTGTTGCTGTTAAATTTAATGCTGGTCATTAGCCCCTGCGTTGCATTAATGAGCTTGTTGTCTGTTGTAATGAATTCAGTGCGAATAGCCATTTTAGTAGCCATTATTATTTTTGTATTAGCAAGTATTCTTATTAACGCATTAGCCTTTGATTTTTCATTTATATCTTTTCTAAATTATGGCGTACCCGGTGTTCAAATTTCACAAATGGCGAAATTGTTACCTAATAATGCATTGTTATTATCATGGATCCCCATCTTACAAAGTATCTGTTTCCTTGTTTTAGGGTATGGCTTATTTAAAAGGCAAGCGATATGACTGCGCTCATTGAATGCAAAAATTTAACTAAATCGTATGGCCATAAATGCGCGTTAAATAATGTCAGTTTTGAAATACACAAAGGTCAGCCTATTGCCTTAGTGGGCCCAAATGGCGCAGGAAAAAGTACTCTGTTCAGTATTTTGGCCGGGTATGAACGTGCTACTTCCGGTAGCGCTAAAATCTGGGGGCAGCCCGCGGGTAGCTCTGAGTTGATTGGCCGCCTGGGGGTTTTGCCACAAGATGCGCTATTCACGCCTCATCTTAGTTTGTTAAAACAGCTCAGTTATTTTGCTCAACTTCAGGGCTATAGTCATAGTGAAAGTCAAAAAGAGGCACTGCGCGTTTTAGAATTGATGCAGCTGCGAGAGGTTCATGATGAAAGAATTACCTCGCTAAGTCATGGCATGAAAAAGCGGGTCGCTATCGCTCAAGCCTTAATGGGATCTCCTGAGTTAGTATTATTAGATGAGCCGACGGCAGGTTTAGATCCGGAAAATGCTCGTAATATTCGTCAGCAGATCGTTGATTTAGCCGCGGAAACCACCTTTATTGTAAGTTCTCATAACTTATCCGAATTGGAAAGAATGTGTTCACAGGTTATTCACCTAGAGCAAGGAGAGCTGAAAGCTTTACAGGCGATTGGCACACCTGAAGGTGCACCTCAGCAGACCTTAGATTATTTGACTCTGCGCTTGCAGCAAAAAAACAATAGTATCCATCGCAAAATATTGCAGTTGGCAGCTGTTGAAAGTGTTAGTGCAAAACAGGATGATGAATTTATTATTGCTTATGATCGCCGCTTGAATTCGATACTCGATCAGGATTTATTAAAGCTGTTAGCAAGTGAATCTGTGGCTTATCGTCAGATAATACAAGGTCAATCATTAGAAAATCAGCTGTTTACGGCTAGTAAATAATTGTATTTGATTTGCTTAGTGCTCATGAATACTGGCTCTTAATTTATTATTAGTTGTTTTCACCCTTTGCTGTGCAAAAAATAGACTTTTGACTAGGCTTTATTAGTAATCATTACTCTATAACTGCATGAGGAAGACGCGTGAATTCCATTCGATCTAAGATTATTGCCCTCTCTAGTATCAGCATATTGTTTGTAACTTTAGTGATGATTTTATTGATACTGAATAAAAATTCAGACACTCAGCAAGAGATAACTCACAAATCCTCTGACATTCTAGAAAAGAATGTTCTTCAGCAAATCCTAACAACCGGCAAGCTGCAAGCCTCGGAAATCGCTTCACGATTATTAGCCGCCGATAAGGTATCGACCTCAATCAGTGGCAGTGTTCTCTCTTATCGAAACAATCATCAAGATGAAGAACAAGGTCGTGTGAATGTTATTGCATTATTGAAAACACAATTAGAAAAGCAAAGTGATCTGCTCGGCGTCTATGTGGCTTTTGAAGAAGATGCTTTTGATGGGCGTGATAGCCGTTATATTGACGATGGTTTAACGTCAAGTGATGGCCGTGGTCGCTTTGTTCCTTATGCTTATCGAGCAGGAAATAATATACAGCATGAGCCATTAGTCGGCTTTGAAGATCAAAGCCGCGATGATAATGGCGTTAGGGCAGGTGAATATTATTTATGCCCCAAAGAAAATAAAATTAATTGTTTAACCGATCCTTATTTGTACCCGGTTGATGGCAAGGATGTCTTATTGGCGAGCTTTGTTAGCCCTATTCTAAAGAATGGACGTTTCTTAGGGATTGCGGGAGTTGATATGAGTTTAGCCTTCATTCAAGATCTTGTTGAGCACAATAATGCGGGGGTTTATGGCGGTATTGGAAAAATGGCCATCATTAGCCCAAAAGGCATTATTGCCGCTTATAGTGGTGATAATTCGGTATTGGGTAATAAACTTACGGAAACTCACGATCCTCAATGGCATAAGCTAACCGCGGCTAAGCAAGGCGCAGCTCATATAGAAATTATTGATCAATCATTGTATGCCATCATTCCTATTATGGTCAGCGGCAAAGCGAATGGCTGGCAGGTTTTAATCAGTTTACCAAAATCGGTCATTCATGAAACGGTTGCGGAATTAAGTCAGCTGATTGAAGAAAACGGCAATGAGTTGGCGGCTTCAAGTATTATTTCTGGCCTCGTTTGTACGTTTATCGCCATCATGATTTTATTATGGCTGATGAATCGTATATTAAGTCCAATGGTGCTAACGGTTGATGTACTAAAAGACTTGGCGGAAGGTGAAGGAGATTTAACCACGCGATTAAAAGAAGGCTCTAAAGACGAGTTGGGTCAAATTGCTTCTAGTCTGAATCACTTTTTACAGCGCCTGCATGGCTTGATTACTGACATCCGAGAGAGCAGTAGTTCAATTGCTGAAAATGCAGAAAAAAGCGCTCGCTCTGCAGAAAAAAGCACCAAAGGTATTGGCTCTCAGCAAGAGCAGCTATCGCAAGTTGCAACCGCGGTAAATGAAATGAGTGCCTCTGCTTTAGAAGTTTCCGGTAATGCTTTGTTAGCGGCAGAAGCGACTGAGGCCGCAAGACAGGGGGTCGCGCTTGGTCAAAAAACAGTGTCCGAAACCGGTGACGCTATTTATAAACTGACGTCTGAGGTTGAAGAAGCGAGTGTGGTTATTAAAGGCCTAGAAACGGATAGCCAAAATATCGGACAAATTCTAACAACGATTCAAGGCATTGCTGAACAAACGAATCTGCTAGCATTGAACGCCGCGATTGAAGCCGCTCGAGCAGGGGAGCAAGGTAGAGGATTTGCCGTTGTCGCCGATGAGGTGCGGATGCTAGCCCAGAGAACGCAAGAATCAACGGGTGAAATTCAGACAATGATTGAGAAGCTTCAGCAGGGAACTGCAAAAGTGGTGATTGTTATGGCAACCGGGCAAGAGCAAGCTAAGTACAGTGTTAGCAAGGTAAACGAGGCGAATGAAGCGTTGTCTAATATTATTCAGCAGGTCAACGTCATTAACGATATGGGGCAGCAAATAGCGACTGCCGCAGAGCAGCAAAGTAAAGTTGCTAATAGTATTAGCTGTAATATTGTCAATATTGATGATTCGGCTAAAGATGTGAGTGAGCAGTCTCAAAATAGCAGTTCGATTGCGATTGAGCTTAATAAGCTTTCTAAGCACTTACAGATTCAAGTAGGACGCTTCAAACTCTGATTTTGTATTTACTAAAAACCTGCCTAAGCTCAGCTGGGTAGGGTACAATTCAAGGTCACTTTATTGCATAGTCGACCTTGATCCATGACCAATCCTGTTGATACGCCTGAAATTATTGAAAAGCTGCCTGCACCCGCCAATTTTGTTCATTTGCGAGTGCATTCAGAATTTTCTATGATCGACAGTATCGTTCGTATTAAAGATTTGATTAAAACAACGGCTGGGCATCATATGCCAGCGGTTGCCCTAACTGATCAAAGCAATATGTACGCGTTGGTTAAGTTTTATAAAGCCGCACAGGGTGCTGGTATTAAGCCCATTATAGGTGCTGATATCTGGCTAGAAAACCTTGAAGAGCCCGAGTCGCCTTTTCGTCTTACCTTATTGTCTCAGAATAAAGTCGGCTACCGTCATGTCACTGAGCTTATCTCTCAAGCGTATAGTCATAACCAATACAACGATAAAGCCATCGTGCGTAAAGAATGGCTAATGGAAAAATCTGAAGGCCTGATCGTTTTATCTGGCTTTCGAGATGGAGACATTGGTCAGCAAATAATCAAAGGTAATGTTGAAATTGCAGAAGGCTTACTGGGGCAATATGTACAGCATTTTGGTGATCGCTTTTATCTAGAACTGCAGCGTACAGGCCGTGAAGGTGAAGATTTAGTTGTTACTGCATCTCTAGCGCTTTCGAATAAATTTTCAGTTCCCGTTGTGGCGACCAATGATATTCGCTTTATTCAACAGGATGACTTTGAAGCGCATGAAACACGTGTTTGTATTGGCGAAAGCTATGCTTTGGCCGATAAGCGCCGAGTAAAGCGCTACAGTGATCAGCAATATTTCCGCAGTCCCGAACAGATGATTGAGCTGTTTAAGGATATTCCTTCAGCCATTGAAAATACCTTGGAAATTGCCAAACGCTGTAATGTGGAAGTAGAGCTGGGTAAATATTATTTACCCGATTTCCCGATTCCAGACGGCCTGACCGAAGCGGAGTTCTTCCGTAAAATATCGTATGAAGGCTTGGATGAACGTCTAGAAAAAATTCTAAAACCTGATCAGCCTGATTACGACGAGTGTAAAAAAGAATACTACGATCGCCTAAAGTTCGAACTCGATATTATTATCGACATGGGCTTTCCTGGTTATTTCTTGATCGTAATGGACTTTATTCAGTGGTCAAAAGATAACGATATTCCTGTAGGCCCTGGGCGTGGGTCCGGTGCCGGTTCTTTGGTAGCTTACGCACAAAAAATTACCGATATTGATCCTATTTTATACGACTTGCTGTTCGAACGATTCTTGAACCCTGAGCGTGTCTCTATGCCCGATTTCGATATCGATTTCTGCATGGATCGCCGTGGTGAGGTAATTAACTACGTAGCCGATCATTATGGCCGTGAAGCCGTATCGCAAATTGTTACTTTCGGTACGATGGCGGCGAAAGCGGTAGTGCGTGACGTAGCCCGAGCGCAAAGTAAGTCGTTTGGTTTAGCCGATAAAATATCCAAATTGATTCCGGGTGACCCGGGTATGAGTTTGGCGAAAGCCCTCGACATGGAACCTGCGTTAAAAGAATTCATTGACGAAGATGATGAAGCGCAAGAAATTTGGGAAATGGCGAAGCGCCTAGAAGGCATTGCACGTCAAACCGGTAAGCACGCGGGTGGTGTTGTAATCGCACCAACAAAGTTAACCGACTTTTCACCAACGGCGTGTGATGAAGATTATACCGGCCTTGTTACGCAATTCGATAAGAGTGACGTAGAAGAAGCGGGTCTGGTTAAATTCGATTTCTTGGGTCTTCGAACTCTAACGATTATCGATTGGGCCATTAAAACGATTAACCGTTTTAAAGATAAAACGGGTGAGCCTCATATTCGTATTGAAGAAATCGATCTTCACGATAAAGAGTGTATTGAATATCTAAAAACCGCTCAAACCACGGCCGTATTCCAGCTGGAATCTCGTGGTATGAAAGATTTGGTGCGTCGTTTACAGCCCGATAATCTTGAAGACATGATTGCACTGGTAGCCTTGTTCCGTCCAGGACCATTGGAATCAGGCATGGTTGATGACTTTATTAACCGTAAGCACGGCCGCGCAGAAGTGGCTTATCCACACCCAGATTATCAACACGAAAGTTTAAAAGGCATTCTAGAACCGACTTATGGGGTTATTGTTTATCAAGAACAGGTCATGCAAATCGCTCAGGTCTTAGCCGGTTATACCCTTGGCGGTGCCGACATGTTGCGTCGTGCTATGGGTAAGAAAAAACCTGAAGAGATGGAAAAACAGCGGGGTACGTTCCGTGAAGGTGCGATCTCGGTGGGTGTTGATCCTGATCTAGCGATGAAGATCTTTGACTTGGTAGAAAAGTTCGCGGGTTATGGTTTTAACAAATCTCACTCGGCGGCGTACGCGGTTGTTTCGTATCAAACGCTATGGTTGAAATGTCATTACCCCGCGCCATTTATGGCGGCGGTATTAACCTCGGACATGCAAAATACCGATAAGGTCGTAGGCTTTGTTGAAGAGTGTCGAGAAATGCAACTCGACCTTGTATTACCCAATGTAAATCAGTCTGAGTTTGGTTTTATTGTTAATGATGATGGTGCCATTGTTTATGGTTTAGGCGCAGTGAAAGGTGCTGGTGAAGGCCCTGTGGCAGCCATTGTTGAAGCGCGTAACGCAGGCGGAGACTTTAAAGACTTATTCGATTTCTGTAAGCGTTGTGATCCCAAGAAAATTAATAAACGTGTTTTAGAAGCTCTCGTTCGAAGTGGAGGTTTTGACTGCTTTGGCGAAGATCGAGCGGTTATTATGGCCAGCATTGAAGATGCGGTAAAAGCGGCGCAACAAAGCGCTGCTAACGAAGCGTCGGGTGTATTTGATCTTTTTGGTGATGCTGAAGCTGAAGCCGCTGAGGATATTCAATTCGATGTTTATGAAAAGCATCGCCACTTACGGGGCTGGACATTAAAAGAGCGCTTACAAGGTGAAAAAGATACGCTTGGCTTATTTGTTACAGGTCATCCGTTTGACGAATATGAAGAAGAAGTGCGAAAGCTCGCACCAACAAAGCTATCTAATTTACGTGATGATAAGAAAGTACAAAAGCTTGCGGGTCTAATTGTTAACCTACGTATTATGAAAAATAAGCGTGGGGAAAATATGTGTTTTATTACCCTTGATGATCGCACGGGAAGAGTTGAAGTTTCATTATTCTCTGAAGCCTTTGAGAAAGTGCGTGAAGTAATCGATAAAGACAAAGTGATTATCATTGAAGCGAATGTGCGCCACGATGATTACTCTGGTGGATTAAAAGCGAATGCCATTAATGCGATGGAAATCAGTCAGGCGCGCTTGAATTATGCTCAGTCATTAAAAGTAAGGGTAAAACGCGAACAGTTGGATAAAAAATTTATCGCGAATCTAAAAGAAATGCTGGTTCCTGTTAATGCTGAGCAAGGTGAATATGGCTGTCCTGTGATTTTGCAATATTCTAATGATAGCGCTCAAGCGGATATTCAATTAGGGGACCGCTGGCGTATTCGTCCAACAGATGAGCAATTATTGGTTCTAAAATATGCTTTCGGCGAAGAATCTGTGGCGATGGATTATAGCTAAGTGAGACGTTTTTGATGCTGATTGAACATGCGGTCGCCAAAGCACTAGCACCCTTTGAACGATCCAAATCTTGTGTTTTTATTGCTTTGAGTGCAGGAATTGATTCGACCGTATTATTGCATGCGGCTGCTCAGGTTTGTTCGTCTTCAGGTCATGCGCTAAAAGCAATTCATGTGCATCATGGTTTGTCAGGTAATGCGAACGATTGGGCTAAGCACGCTGAGCATTTATGTGAAAAATTATCCCAATGTTTTTCTATCGAGATTGAATGCATTGTAGAAAAAGTACAACTGAATCAGAAAAGAGAAGGTTTAGAGCAAGCCGCACGTTCTGCACGTTATGGTGCATTTTTAAAGCATTGTCAGTCTAGTGATGTTCTTTTACAGGGGCACCATCTGGATGATCAGATTGAAACCTTCTTTATGCGCGCAATTCGTGGCAGTGGTCTGACCGGTTTGGCCAGTATTCCAAAGCAAAGGCCACTTTCTAGAGCTAATGCCTGTCAAATAATGCGCCCTCTATTAGCGTTTGAGAAAACCCAACTCATTGACTATGCCAAAAAAAATCAGCTGGTTTGGGTTGAGGACGAGTCTAACCAAGATTCAGCCCTAGATCGGAACTGGTGGCGAAATACATTATTACCTAAAATTTGGCAGCGTTATCCTGAGCGCAAAAAATCTTTATCAAGAACCATTGAGAATGTTCAGCATGAACAGCAACTGCTGCAAAGCTTATTGCAAGGGCATCTCAATACAAGTGATACTATAAGTGTACACGATGGTGATATTCCGATTCACACAGCGCTTAAACATATCCCTAGTTTTGATTTATCACTCCTTCAAGAATTAAATCCAGCAACCATCTTGAGCTACCTGCGAGCTTGGCTCGCCCAATACATTGACATATTGCCTTCTTCCATTCAGATGCAATCTATCTATGCAGAAATGATTCTTGCTAAAGAAGATAGTGAGCCTCAAGTGCGTTGGTCAACCTTCTGCTTATGTCGCTATCGTGATTGCTTGTATTTATTAAAGGACTGTACAAGCAATACAAGTATTGCGCAGACGGATTTTTATAAGCCCATTCATTGGCAGGGTCAAAATCTTAAAGATTTTGGTGGGCAGCTTACTTGTAAAAAGCAGTCAAGTGGCCATTGTTTGATACCTGGAAACTATGTCATAAGATGCTGGCAGCCAGGTGATGTTGCAAAGCCCGCTGGTCGGTCAACACGCAAGATGAAAAAATGGTGGCAAGATTACAAAGTACCAGGCTGGATTCGACAGCAGTGGCCTCTTATTATCATTGAAGAAACTAATGAAATAGTAGCAGTGCCAGGACTGTTTATCTGCGAAGGATATATGACGCCGCAAAATCAGCTTGGCTGGTTGTTGAGTTATAAAGTTATTTAATGCCGCAAAAAGTAAGGTTTTATGCTGTTTTATTGACAATTCTGTGTATTTTTGTGAATTGTACACTACCAATTAGCTACGGATTGTTGTAAAAAATTACGAATTCTGGATAATCGCTTGCTTAAATATGGCATTGGATGCTTATTTTTGCAGAAAATGCCGTTTAAACCCGCCATCTGTAAAAAAAAACCCTCAATTGTAAAATTATCAATGTTGCTCTATGTAACCTTGATAGAATCCGCGCCAACAAACCGTGTTTATCAAACCTCTTTTCTCAGGTAAAGGAATATGACTAATAATCAAGCAACGATAAGGATTATCATTGGGTTGGTGTTTTTGCTCATGTCTGGTATGTCATTTTCGTTAGAAATTGATAATGACCTTGCAAGTAATCAAGGTGGATTCTTCAGTGTAAATGTGCAGACCGCAGGTGAAACTACCGCAGTTTTTATTACTGACCCTTCCGCTCAACGCCAAAAGACAGACATAGCTTATGCTTACAAGAGCTATGTGGTGATTAATGGAGAAGCAATACGATTATCAGGGTCTGCTCCAGTACTGATCGCTGACGATAAAGTACGTAGTACTGGCTCTTTCAAAGGGCAAGCAGGCAATACTATCAATTGGACGGTTGATAGTTCAATTGAAAATGGTGCTTTGCAAATGCGCAGCACTCTTTCTTTAAATGCTCAAGTAGGATCTCTAGGAAATATTCAATTTATTCAGTATCTCGATGAAGATGTTTTCGGCTATGAGGACGATATATTTTTTACCCGTGGAGATGCTGCTCAAGGCAATTTAGAATTATTTACTCTGGACGATAATGAGCCCATTGCTTTGGGGGTTAGCCAAAGTGGTATTCAGTTGCCATCTCAGGGGTTAATAAACTCTACTTTTGATGGTTGGAGTGCTTGTATTTATGGTACTCAAGGCAACAAAATGGTTGGTGGTTCTACGGTTTATTCTATTCCTGGCTCGCTTTGTCCAACACTGAGCGGTTTGACAACAACTCATCCTGATGTCGGCGCTGTGAATGGTAAAGCTGATATTGTTTCTGCTATGGCTTGGAGCGTTGATGCCAGTGCTAAGCAAGCGATAATAATTACTACTCTAGGTGGTGTGCCTGATGCAGGTGTTGCGGTTGCTGCAGATGACTATCTTAAAATAGTAGAAAATACCTCATCGCTTAAATCCATTTCATTTGATGTTCTTAATAATGATGTAGCCCTCGATACGCCAGTAACTTTCCAGCCTCTTTCTAACCCAGCTAATGGCACTCTTAGTCATACCGGTTCAGTCATTGTATATACACCTAATCTAGATTTTTTCGGACAAGATAGCTTTATCTATGAAATACAAGATAAATCCGGAGATAAAGATACAGCCGAGGTATTTATTTCGGTATTGGAAGATAGTGATGCTGATGGTGTCGATGACGTAACTGAGATCGCGAATGGCACCGACTCCGCAAACCCGGATACGGATGGTGATGGTAAATTAGACGGTGAAGAGGGAACGGTTGATAGTGATGGTGATGGCATAATTGATGCTCTTGAATCAGCCATTAACGATGCAGATAATGACGGCGTTTCTGATGAAGATGATGCTTCAAATAATGATGCAAGTAATGATAGTGATGGTGATGGGATAGATAATGCTACCGAGTTTGCTAATGGTACAAACCCATTATTAAAAGATACCGATAGCGATGGCAAAAATGATGGTATCGAAGGGACAAAGGATACTGACAGCGATGGCAAAATAGATGCAATTGAAAGTAGTATCGCCGATGAAGATAATGATGGTGTTAGTGACGAACTGGATGCAGAGAATAGCAATCCAAACAACGATACCGACGGCGATGGTATCAGTAATGCAAAAGAGACTCAGGTAGGTACAGACCCGTTAGATGCTAATGATACTCCTGCTGACTTAGATAATGATGGTATTCCAGATTCTATTGATACCGATCGCGATGGCGATGGTGTATTGAATGATAACGATGCTTTCCCTGATGATGCGTCAGAAACAGTGGATTCCGATTCCGATGGTACCGGCAACAATGCTGATACCGATGATGATAATGATGGATATTCTGATTTTGTTGAGATCGCTGAAGGTACGGATCCATTCGATGCGAGCAGCAAGCCTAACGATCTAGACAATGATGGTATTCCAGATTCAACGGATATTGATCGTGATGGTGATGGCGCATTAAATGCCAATGATGCCTTCCCAGATGATCCATCAGAAACAGTGGATACCGATTCCGATGGTACCGGCAACAATGCTGATACCGATGATGATAACGATGGTTAT
>Ga0193962_1000104_pt1 | contig 38089 bp, 37 predicted proteins | sample FB_5_MG_FD_140335 | JGI IMG/M metagenome (GOLD analysis project Ga0193962, IMG submission 140335) | Microbial mat bacterial communities from the Broadkill River, Lewes, Delaware, United States - FB_5_MG | ecosystem: Environmental > Aquatic > Freshwater > River > Microbial mats | place: USA... | reverse complement strand
GCTACATCAGTTGCAATTAAAATAGGATAAGATTTATTTGAGAAAAAGATAATTGTTTCATCTCTTTGCTTTTGTTCTAAATCAGAATGAAGAGTTAATACATCAAGTCCTAAGTCATATAAATCATCACTTAAGGCATCACATTGTATTTTTGTATTACAAAAAATAATCACAGATTTTGCTTTATTTGATGAGATTAAAGAAGGGATAATCGATGTTTTTGCATCTTGATTTGTTTCATAAAGCTTTTGATCAATTATAGTTTTTTCTTCATTTTCATTTTTTACATTTAATGGATTTTTTGTAACAAACTTAGCTAAATTATCAATATTTTCTTGGTATGTTGCAGAAAATAGCATAGATTGTCTATTTTTTGGAAGTGTATCAATAATAAGTCCAATATCTTCTAAAAAACCCATATCAAGCATTTTATCAGCTTCATCTAGAACTAAAGTATTAACTTCATTTAAATTGATATTCTCTTCATTTATATGCTTTAAAATTCTTCCTGGAGTTCCAACAATTATATGTGCTCCGTGAAAAAGTGATGATACTTGAGGTCTATATGCAACTCCGCCACAAAGTGTAAGAACTTTTACATTATGAATATGTCGTGATAGTTTTCTAATTTCAATTGCAATTTGATTAGCAAGTTCACGTGTAGGTGCAAGTACAATTGATTGTATTCTAAATCTTTTTACATCAAGTTTTTGAACAATAGGAATAGAAAAAGCAACAGTTTTTCCTGAACCTGTTTTTGCTTGTGCAATTACATCTTTTTCATCTAAAAGTGAAGGTAAAGATTTTGCTTGAATTTCTGTCATTTTGTCAAAACCTAAAGATTCAAGGTTTTTTAAGAACTCTTCTGGAAGTTTTAATTTTGAGAATTTTTCATCTTCTTTTATATTTGTAGAAATGATAAAGCCTTTTTTATTATAATTTTTTGATATTATATCTAAACTTAAGCTTTTATATTTAATTGATTGAAATTTTTGTACCAATGTTCAAACTCTTTACTATCCATTGGTTTTGCATAAAAAAAGCCTTGAACTTTAGTACATGAATTTTTCTTTATAATTTCATCTTGTAAAGGAACTTCTATACCTTCAGCAATTACAGATAATCCCATATTAATACCTAAATCAATAATTGATTTAACAATATCTTCATCATTATTTTCTTTTGTTAAAGAATCAATGTATGATTTATCAATTTTTAGTTTTGAAATTGAGCATTCTCTTAAATAATTAAAAGAAGAAAAACCTTTTCCAAAATTATCTATAGATAAACTAACTCCCAATACCGATAGATTATTTAATGTAAAAAGTGTTTTTGTTGATATTTTCATTACATCATACTCATTAAATTCTAATTCTAAGTATTTTGCTTCTAACTTGTGACTTTTTAACACATCTACAACTAGCTTATATAAATCACCTGTTTCTAGATGTTTTCCAGAAATATTAATAGAAATAACACCATGATAGATATCTCTATCTTGCCAAAGTTTTAACTGTTTACAGGATTTTATTAGGATTTGTTTTTCAAACTCTATTATATGATTTGTATTATCTAAATCTGATATAAAATCATTAGGCATAACTACTTTATTATTTTTTTTCCATCTAGATAAAACTTCTAAGGCAAAAACTTTATTAGTCTTAAGATCAATTTCTGGTTGAAAGTGAATAATAAATTCATCATTTTTAATAGCATTAAAAAGTTCTATTTCTTTTTCAGCTTGAAAATTATGATTTTTATTCATTTGTTTTGAATAAAATTTGAAATGATTTTTACCTTTGTTTTTTGCATAATACATTGCCGAGTCTGCATTATGAATTAAATCTTTATAATTATCGGCATTTTGCGGATAAACTGCAATTCCAATACTAACACCTATATTAAAACTAGTATTATTAATATTAAATGGTTTATTTACTAGGGCTAAAATTTTACTACAAACTCTTTCAATAAATAAATAGTTAGAAATATCACTTAAAACTACAATAAATTCATCTCCACCAACTCTTGCTATCATATCATTCGTTCTAATAATTTCTTTAAATTTATTTGCAAAGGAGATCAAAACTTCATCACCACTTGAATGACCTAAAGTGTCATTTATGATTTTAAAATCATCTAAGTCTAAAAATAAAATTGCAAATTGTAAATTATTTCGTTTAGAGTTATTCACAACATATTCTAATTGTGCTTCAAGTTTAAGTCTATTTGGAAGATTTGTTAAAGGGTCATGATAAGCTAAATGTAATAAATTGTCATTCTTTCTTTCTTGTGATGAAATATCTGAAAATATTCCAAAGTAATTAAGTTTTTTTGACTTTTTATTATAAAACTTATAGATTTTTATAATTATAGGATAGATATTTCCATTTTTATGTCTATTCTGAAGTTCACCAATCCAAAAACCACTCTTAGAAATCTGCTTCCATATTTTTTTATATCTATCACTGGAGATTGTTTCTGAAGAAAAAATATTTGGATTTTTGTTTTTTACTTCTTTAAAGGAGTATCCTGTGATATCTTCGCAAGATTTATTTAATTCAATGATTCTAATTTTTTCATCAACAATGATAATACCCTCAGTGGTATTGTTAAGAATTGTAGTATAAAGAGCTTTATCATTATCATAAGATACATCGTATTGCAAGATTTTTTACTCCAAGAAATTAAATTCTTAGAGTATAACTAAAATAATTAAAAATCTTACTCAATTATCTATTTTTTATCAATTCTTTTAAATATATATGAAACTCCAATTACAATTACTAAAACAATTCCAATTCCTACATATTTAAAATCATCGGCTATTGCTAGAATATATTCACCAGCAGCATAAGAACCATATCCTACAATACAAGCCCAAATAATAGTTGCAATAATATTAAAAATTGTAAATTTAATTGATGAGTATTTTGTTAATCCCATAGCAAGAGGAATTAATGTTTTAATTCCATAAACATATTTTTGTACAAAAACTACGAAAGATCCATATCTACGCATCATTAAATGTGCAAGTGCAATCTTTCTTCCGTAGTTTTTCATCATATCTTTCGCATAAGATTTATTCTTTCTTGCAAGAAAAAATAAAAACTGATCCCCTAAAAAGTTTGAAGTAGCAGCAACTGCGATTGAAATATATATATTTAAATCACCTGCAAAGGATAAAACACCTGCTATTATTAAACCAACAAACCCTCCACCAAAAGAGTAGGCAAATAATGCTAAATATCCCCAGTCTTTAATCAATTCTTCCATTATTTGGCCTCAATTCCAAAAAATTCTAAAGCTTCAATTGCATCATCTTCATCTAAATCAACTTCATCATTTTTTATATTTTCTTTTGTCTTATTAATAATGAATTCTTTTACCTGTACTCGCACTTTATTTATATCATCAACTATAGCAAAGCCATTAAACTGGATTTCATTGTCATAGCAAAGAAAAATTCCGTCACAATACTCTTCAATAAAATCACTAATATCTCTATATTCAATTTCTAAAGCAACTGCATGCCAACCGAACTCTTCTAAAATAGAGTCTTCAAAAATCTCAATTCCATCACTTGGATGGTCAAAATAAAGCATATTTTCTCTATTCATTCCAATAATCTTTTGCCAATTATTTAATGGTTTTATTTTACAAGTTGTTCCTGATACTATTGGTTTATATTTTTCAAATAAACTATTTGATAATGATTTAATATCATTTGTATTTTCATCTTTTATATAGTTATCATTAATAAAAATGATTGCTTTATTCTTTGGAACTTCTTTATTTATATATTTATTACCATCGATATCTATAATAATTTTATTATTTACATCTTTTAATTCTAAAAGTGGTATCATATCAATGTTTAGTTCTATATTTTTTATATTTATTTTCTTCATATTTTTTAATCCTAAAGATATTTAAGGCGATTCTATCAAAAAGAGTATTAAATATATAAATTTTACAAGAAATAATGTTTTTTTTACATTTCTTAAAGTTAATTTAATATACAATCCCTAAACATTATTTTTTAATTAAAGGCTAGATTTTGTCACTTCAAAATTATATATATAAATTTTTCAATAAAAATAATATTAAGACACTTTTCTTAATTGATATTTTATATATGAAAGATATAAATGCCATTTATAATTTTCAAAATGGTGACTATATAATTAAACAATTAAAAAAACTATTAGAAAATAAAATCACATCTTTAATAAGAAAAAAGATTAATAAAAAAATATTAATAGAATTAACAAACACCCATGCTGACGTCTTTGAATTAACAATATATGAAGATTTTACAATTGATGAAATTCTAGAAATCAAAAACTTAATCTTTGAGCATGTTATTAATCATCCTTTTAAATTGAATAATAAATCTGCAAATATAAATATTGATATTACAATTGGTTGTTCAAAAAGTGATGATCAATTAATTAGAATTTATGCAGAAAAAGCACTACATCAAGCAAAATTAAACTTTGTTCATTATATGTATTATGATTCTTATCTTTACAAAAATGAAGCAATAAATGAAGATTTACTTGATATTTTAAATTATAATATTGAAAATGAATTAGTTGAACCATATTTTCAAGCTATTATGGATAATAAAACAGAACAGATTATAAAATATGAAGCACTAATGCGGTTATATGATAAGAAAGGTAATATTCTTTTACCTCATGTATTTATTCACAAATCTAAAAAATGTCGATTATATACAAAACTAATGGAATTATTAATAGATAAAATTGTTTTTTATATTAATAAATACAAAAAAAACATTAGTATTAATCTTGATTATACAGATATTTTAAATCCTAATATAAAAAGATCATTAATTGCAAAAATAAGAAAAAATAATATTGGTAAATATTTAACAATAGAAATTTTAGAAAGCGAAAAAATAGCAAACTTTAATATTGTTAATGATTTTATCTCAGAAGTAAAAAAATATAATGTAAAGATTGCAATTGATGACTTTGGGACTGGTTTTTCAAATTATGAATATATACTAAATTTGAATGTAGACTATATAAAAATTGATGGTTCTTTAATCAAAAAGATTGATGAAGAAATCTACTTAAACTTAATAAAAAGTATTGTTCAGTTTTGTAAACAGCAAGAAATAAAAATAGTTGCAGAATTTGTTAGTGATATAAAAATATTAAGATATGTAAAAGCAATTGGCATAGATTATTCCCAAGGCTATTATATAAGTAAACCTGTAGAAATAACTGAAATAATTGGAGATAAATAATGAAGATTCAACTAAAAAAAATTACTGATGTAACAATTAATGATTTATTAAATAAAGATGTAATTATGCCATCTATCTATTTTGAAAAGTTTAATAAAAATGCACGAACTTTAGATGTTAACCTTGAAGATTCATCATTTGAAAAAGAATTAAATAAAATACTAATTGAAGATTTCAATTCTATTGAAGAATATATGTTTTCTATAGAAAAAAATGCTTCAATAGTAAAGAATGCAGTTGAAGGAACACAAAAGGCACTGCTTAATAAAGATATTGATACTCTTACTGATATATACTCACAAATGGTAAAACTAGAAAAAGAAGTAAAAAGTTTAAACAAAAAACTTTTTGTTGATGATTTAACTACTTGCTACAATAGAAAATGGATATATAATAAATTTTTAGATAAAGACTCAAAGTTTAAAGATAATGGAATTTGTGTGATAATAGATGTTATAGACTTTGACTATATACAAAATGAATATGGAGAATTACTTTCTAATAATCTAATTATATTTATAAATAATTTTATAAAAGAAAAACTAAATGAAGAAAAGATAAGCTTTAAAACAGCAAGATTCTTCGATAGTAAATTTTTTATTTTTGTTAATCATGAAAATAAAAAAGAGGTATCAGATTTAATTTTTAATATACAACAATTATTAAAAAATACAACACTAAAAAGTAAGACTGGTTTAGTAATAAGAGCAGACTATAATTATGCTATATCTAGATTTAAAAATAATGAAGAATCAAAAGAAGTTTTTGAAGCACTATTTCATGAACTAAAAGAAGAAAATTAATTAAGAGATTTTTTTAGTAGTTTAATAAAACCTAATGCATTTTTGTTATCACCATGCACACAAATAGTATTCGCTTCAATAAAAAGTTTTTCTTTATTTATTGTTTCTATATATCCTCTATCTCGTAAGTTAATAATTCTTTGTGCTAGTTCTAAATCATCATTAATCATCGCATTAGGCATTGCTCTTGAAACTAAAGTACCATTATCATTATAGTTTCTATCTGCAAAAACTTCGAAAAGTAAGTTTATTCCATATAAAAGTGCAGTATGTTTATAAGCTTCATTATTAGGAGTTGAAAGAACCATTAATTTGATATTTTTATCAAAAGAAGAGATTGCACTTAAGACTGCTTTTAAAATATTTTCATCTTTCATCATATCATTATACAATGCACCATGAGGTTTTAAATAAGAAACAGCAGTTCCATGTGCTTTACAAAAAGCTGATAAAGCACCTAACTGATAAAGAATAATAGATTTAATTTCTTCAAGTGAACAAAGTATTGAACGTCTACCAAAACCTACTAAATCTTGGTAAGAGGGGTGTGCTCCAATTGTAACATTATATTCTTTTGCAAGGGCTACTGATTTATTCATAGTTAAAGCATCACTTGCATGATATCCGCAAGCAAGGTTTGCCATATCAATAAAAGGCATTATTTCTTGATCATTTCCCATTTTCCAAATACCAAAACTCTCGCCCATGTCGCAATTTAATTTAATATTCATAGCTTCACCTTGCATTATTATTAATACATTTTACCATATAAAAAATAAATTCAATTTATTCAATAAAATATTTATAAAAATCTTTTAGCTTTTCTTGAGCTTCATTTATACTAATTTCTTCAAATTTTATTTTACTATTTGCTTTGGCTTGCGCTAATTTAAAACAATCTAAACTAAATACAGCTCCAATTCTTGGATAACCACCAATTGTTTGTCGTTCTTTTAATAATATTATAGGTTGCCCATCACTTGGTATTTGAATTGTTCCAAAACCTATTCCTTCAGAAATAATACCGTTAATATTACTACTTATTTTTTCTCCATTTAACTTACAAGCCATTCTATTAAAATCATTTGTTACAGTATAATCATTTTGAAAAAATTTATCTTTTTCTTCTTGTTCAAAAGTGTCAACTTCAGCACATAAAATTACTCTTAAAACTAATTCATCAGTATACTTAGGAATATATTCATCATTTAATCTTTGTGTAATCTGTTCAAAAGCGGAATTAAATTCTAAAATATCACCTTTTTTAAGTTTATCTGCATTTATCCCTCCAAGTCCTTCTTTAATAGTTGTACTATTACTTCCAAAAACTTTTTTAATATTAAAACCATCTTTAACAGCTAAGTAAACTCTAGTACCTTCTAGAATTTTCCCTATTTTAATAATATCACCATTTTTAATAGTATAAGATTGCCAAGAATTACATAAAATATCATTAATAAAAAATTCACATTTTGCACCTGTTACTACAATAATAGTAGAAGCATTTGCTTTAAAGATTACGTTTGAAAAAGATATTTCTATTATATTAGTTCCATAATTATTTGAGAGAATTTTATTTGCATAACAATAAGCATATTCATCTAATACACCTGAATTTGAAACACCAATATGAGAATAAAAAAAACGTCCTTTATCTTGTATGGTTGCTAGTATTGGGTTATTTATTACTTCTAAACTCATAATATTCCACCTTGAGCTAAAAATTCTTCTTTACTTATTGAATTAAACTTTACTTTACTTCCAACACTTAAAGGAGATAATTCTTTTAAACTTTTATCAAATAGTTCCATTGCAGTTCTTCCAATAATATTCCAACCCCCAGGTGAACTTTGAGGATAAACAGCTGTTTGCTTATCTGCAATTGCAACTGAACCTTTAGGAACACTTTTTCTTGGACTTGAAAGTCTAGGAAGTGCAATTCGTTCATCAACACTTGCTAAAAATCCGAAACCTGGTGCAAAACCAATAGCATAAACATCATACTCTTTTTGTGTATGTATTTGAATAATCTCTTTAATAGAAAGGTTTTTCTTTACACTCATATCTTCTAAATCTAAACCTACTTCTTTTCCATAATAAACATCAATGTTAATAATATTTTTTATACTATTATCTTCATAATTTAAATCTATACTATTATCTAGTAGTTTACATAAAGAAGAATAGTCATATTTAAAAACATCGTATGAAATATATATAGTTGTATATGAAGGAATAATTTCAATTATTCCTTCAATATTCAAACTTTTTAATGATAAATAAGCTTTTTGAACATCACTTGCAATTTCTTTACTTATTTCATTTCCAAAATTTATTGTAAGAGAATCAACAGAAGCTATTTTAAATATCATGCAGATATTTCCTTTCTAAGTATTTGAATGAATTCTAATGCATTATTAGTATCTCCATGAACACAAAGTACATCCGTTTGTAAAGATAGTTCTTTACCTGAGATACTAAGAAGAGTACCTTTTTCCTTTAGACTTTTAATTCTACTAATTACATCTGCTTCATCTTTAATTATAGCATTATCTAAAGCTCTTGAAACAAGACTTCCATTGTCATTATAGTTCCTATCTGCAAACACTTCAAATAATAATTCAATATTATATTCTTTTGCCATTTTTGCATATTCATGATTTCTTGGACTTGATAATATCATTAATTTTAAGTTAGTATTATAAGATGATATTGCTTTTACAATTGCCATAAATACAGCATCATCTTTCATCATGTCTTGATATAGTGCACCATGAGGTTTTACATATGTAACTTTTGTATCATACATTTTACAAAAAGCTTCTAGCGCACCTACTTGATATACAAGCATTGATATAATTTCTTCTTGGGTACAAGCAATACTTCTTCTACCAAAACCAACTAAATCTTGGTACCCAGGATGAGCACCAATTTCAACATTATTTTTTTTAGCTAATTGCACAGATTTATTCATTGTAACACTATCACCTGCATGAAAACCACACGCTAAGTTTGCCATATTTATATAGGGCATAATTTCTTCATCTAGTCCAATTTTGTAAAGTCCAAAACTTTCACCCATATCACAATTTAATTTTATACTCATTATTAATCCTTACTTATTTTATATTTTATTCTATTTTGCCGTCATATATTGAGGCAAGAAATGTACAATTTCAGGGAAAACTGTAATTAAAACAACAGCAACTATCATTAGTAAAAAGAACGGTAATGTTGCTTTTAATATATATTCGATTTTCTCTCCACTTATACTTTGTATGATAAACAAGGAGAATCCAACAGGTGGTGTGATTTGAGATAACTCAACCATAAATACTAAAAAAATACCAAACCATAAAGGATCAAATCCTGCAAATAATATAATTGGTAATACAATAGGTAGGGTCATAACTACAATTGAAATACCATCTAAAATCATTCCTAAAAAGACATACATTATTCCAATAATTACAATTAACATAAATGGTGACAGTCCCATTGCTCCAATAAACTCACTAATAGCTCTTGCTATTCCTAAGAAACCTACAACATGTGATAAAAAACCAGCTCCAACAATAATAAAACTAATCATCACTGAAGTTTTTATAGTATTCAATAAAGCATTTTTTAGTATATCAATAGATATACTTTTAAAATAAGTAGCAAGAATAACTGCACCTAATACTCCTAAAGAAGCTGCTTCAGTTGGAGTTGCTAGTCCACCATAAATTGAACCTAATACGACAATAATCAAAGTAAAAACAGGGAATAAGTCTTTTAATGAGTATAAATAATCATTAATAGTATATTTGTTTTCTTCAACTGGAACTACACTACTATCAACCCTTGATGCAATCATTATATAAATAGAGTACAAAGTTGCAAGTAAAAGTCCTGGAAGTAAACCTGCCATAAATAGCTTACCTATTGATACATTTGATAATACTCCATAAATAATCATAATAAGTGATGGAGGAATTAAAAACCCTAAAGTACCACTTCCAGCAAGAGAACCTAATGCTAAAGATTTTGAATAACCTCTTTTTTGAAGCTCATCAAGTGTAATCTTTCCAACAGTTGCAGTCGTTGCTGAACTTGAACCAGAAATTGCTGCAAATAAAGAACATGCTACTACATTTACATGAAGTAATTTTCCAGGAATAAAACTAAGCCATGGTGTTAAACCATTTAAAAGTCTTGTAGAAATTGATGACTTATACAATATTTCACCCATGAGAATAAAAATAGGTAAAGCTGCAAGCGACCATGAATTTAATGAATCATACATAGATGAAGCTAATAAGTCTCCAATTTTATCAAATATTGAAAGAGTTGGAGGAAGATTATGTTCAAATATCAACATTGCAATAATTCCCGTTAGAATTAAAGAAACACCAATCCAAATTGAAGATAATAAAAATGTAAACATTATAATTACAATAACAATTGATAAAATTAGTGGATCAGATATCATTTTTTAATCCTTGTATAACAAAAACTATAACACTTAAAATAAATAATGAAATACCTAAAGGCATAACTAATTGTGTTAAATAGATCGGTGTTTCAGATACAGCTTCAGAAAGCATTTCCATCTCATACGAATCAAAAGTGTATAAAACACTTCTATACAATGCAAAAAATAAAACAATAATTGTAATCATTCCTGCAAAAATATCAATAAATCTATTAGATTTTTTACTCATTCTTGAAGTCAAAATATTAATTCTAATATGCGCACCTTCTTTAAAAGTATAAGCTAAACCTAAAAAAATTGATGACAGATATAAATATCCGCTATATTCATCTGCTATTAATGTGGACATATCAAAGAAATATCGGATAAATATCTCAGTTAAAATCAACAATACTAGAGAAATCAATAGAACTGATGAAAGATAAGCCCCCCATAAAGAGAGCTTATTTGCAAAATTATAAAAAGCTTTCATAACTTACTTTCTATATTCTTCAAAGATTTTTTTAGTATCAGATTTAGCATCAGATAAGTATTCTTCAAGCATTTTATCTGCAACTTTAGATAACTCAGCTTTTAATGCATCACTAGCTTCTGATATTTTCATGCCATTTTTAGCCATTGTATCCAGTGCATTTTTATCTTCAACTCGTACAACTTCCCATTGTTCTTTTTCAATTTCACTTGCTGCTTTTAACATTGCTTCTTTTTGAGATGCATCTAAAGAATTCCAGTAGTCAAGATTAATAGTAACTGCTTGTAAAGGATATGCATAGCTAATTTTTGTAAAATCTGTTAATACTTCCCAAAATTTACCATCTTTTCCAGATGATGAAGATGTAATTACAGAGTTAACCATACCTGTTCTAAGTGCTGAGTAAACTTCACCCCAAGGTAAGGCAACAGCATTTCCACCTGCACCATTTGCAAAGTTTGCAGAGTTTTTATCATAAGTTCTAGTTTTGAAATTTTTTAAATCAGATAAAGCTTCAAGTTTTTTATCTCCATAAAATCCTGATGGTGGCCAAGTTACACTATAAAGTAGTTTTTGATTCCATTTCTTAGCAACTTTGTCATAAGCTGGTTTTGAGATTTGATAAAGTTTATATGCATCTTCATAAGATTGTGCAATAAAAGGTAAAGCAGAAATTCCAAATACTTTACCTCCTCCTGCTGTAAAAGGTATAAACATATCAGCCATTGCAACAGTACCATCTTTTACAGCTTTTAAAGGATTCCCTTTTACAAGTGAAGAACCAGGATGTATTGTAATATTTACACTACCTTTAGTATAATCTTTTACTAAAGAAGCAAATTTTTCAACACCTTGCGTATGAAAGTTATTTGAACCTTGTCTCGCATTTAAATCCATTTTAACATTTCCTGCAAATACTAAACTTGAAAGAGACGCTAGAAGTAAACATTTTTTTAACATTGTAATTCCTTAATTTTTAGATAAGTTATTGTAGGAATTTCAAGTGAGTTAAAGGTGAGTTTTTATTAATACTTTATAAGTTTTTTAATTTGTAGCCTTCTTGATGAACATTAATGATTAAATCAAGAGGTAATCTTTGTCTTAATTCTTTTATAAATGTTTTTAATGCACTTGTACTCATTATTTTATCTTTCCATATATATTCTTCAATAGTAGAATATACTAGGACTTTATCTTTATTTTCATTAAGTAATAATAGAAAATCTTTTTCTCTCTTTCTTAAAGGTATAAGTTCATCTTTATAAAAAAGTTCTCTTTTTTGTGTATCAAAATAAAGTCTTTCTGCAAATACAATTTTCTTTTCTAACTTATTTCCTAAAGCTTTAATAATCCCATTTAATAGATTTTCTGACACAATAGGTTTTAAAATATAGTGATTAATATTTAGATTAATTAAATTTAAGAGATATTCTTCATTTGAATAAGCTGTCAACATAATTATTGTTGTTGTTAAATCATCTTTTCTTATTTCTTCAGCCATTTCAATACCATTTTTTTCTGGCATTTCTATATCAGATATAATAAGGTTAGGTCTTTTATCGTAATATAAATAATAACCTTCTTCTCCATTAGAAGCTTCATATACTTCTGAGAAATAGTATTTTAAAGTATTTACTAATCTTTTTCTAATTCCATCTTCATCTTCAACACAAAGAACAGTATAGTTTTTTAATTGATTTAGTATATCTTCCATTTTATGCCTTTATTTTTATTGTGAAAATTGCACCGTCTTCGTCATTTTTTACACTTAATTCGCCATCCATATTTTTTTCAATAATCATTTTTGACATATAAAGTCCAAGACCAGTTCCTTTTGCACTACTTTTTGTAGTAAAATATGGTTCAAAAATCAAATCTAAATATTCTTCTTCCACCCCACCAGCATTATCTTTAACACTAACAAATGCATAGCCATCTTTAAAATCTACTTCCAAGTTTATTTGCGGATTTTTAATTTCTCTTTGATTCAAGATATCTTTTGCATTTGACATTAAATTTAATAAAACTTGAGCAAACTCTCTTTTATAACCATATATTTCATAATTCATCTTTATATTATATTGAAGCTTTATATTGTAATTTTTAATAGATGCACTAATTAAAGATATTGCTTCCATACATGAATCTTCAATATAAAAATCAACTTTCTTTTTATCTGGTTTGAAAAAGTTCCTAAAGTCATCAATTGTATAAGACATAAATTGTATAAGTTTATTTGAATCAGCAACTACTTCATTTATCATCTTATCATCAACTTTTTTAAATTTATTTGCAGTTTCTAACTCCATTAAAATTCCAGAAACTTCACTAAGAGGTTGTCTCCATTGATGAGCAATCATAGAAAGCATAGTTCCCATTCTTGCAAGTCTTGATTGATGAAGCATTGCTCTATCTTTTTTTTGAGCTTCAACAATTGCTACTTGAACTTTCTTTTCTAAGTTTTTATTTAAGTCTTCTAATAGTAGTTCTTTTCTAACAACATTTTCTTGATAACGTTGAATAACTTCAGTAATTTTTTTTGACATAATAAAAGAAATTAGACCTATAAAGAAAACAACAAAAAAAGAGATAATAACAACTAATCTAATATATTTGTCAATTCTTTTTTCTAATAGTTTTTTATTTTCTAAAATCGTTTTTTGAATATCATCAGTATATAATCCAGCACTAATAACCCAATTATATTTTTCATAAAGTTTTACAAAACCTAATTTTTTAAAAGGTTTTTCTTCATTTGGTTTCATCCAATAATATTCAATAAAAGCACCCTCTTTATTCTTTAACGCATTATCAACTTGTTTTCTAATCATATATGTTCCAACAGCATCTTTTAAATATTTATCATTCTCGTTTAAACTGTTTTGTCTATAGGGATGTGCTTTTAAATTATACTCTGTATCATGAACCCAAATATAACCATTTTTATCATAACTTATACTTTCTGTATATCTTAGAATTTGATCTTTTAATTCTTCTTTACTTAGCTTTGTATTATGATTGTCTTGAAAGTTTATATAGTTTATAATACTTGATACTTCTCTTCGTAGTACATTTTTTTGTTTTAAGATATACTGTTTCTCAAATCTAATACTCTCTTCTTTAAAATAATCATTTTGAGTTTTGATAAAAAAATAAATAGTAAAGAAAGCAATTAGTACTACTGTCATAATTGGACTTAAAATAATAAGCCTTGGAATATTTTTTTCATTAAACAAGAGTAATATCCTTTTTTTATATTTTAATAAATTATAGTGAGATATAAGTGAGTTTTATCAATTTGATTATATAATAATATTAATAAGGAATAAAAATGAAAAAAGATCAAATTCTTGATAATAAAAAAATACTAAAAGATTTTAAAGATGCAGAAAAGATATTAAAAGATTTAAAAAACAATGTTACTATTTTTGGGAGTGCTAGAACAAAAGATGTGGATATTTATGCAAAATTAGCACAAAAACTTTCAAAAAAATTAGCTAAAAATGATATAAATATCATAACTGGTGGTGGTTCTGGAATAATGGGTGCGGCAAATAAAGGTGCTTTTAAAATCAAAAATATTGAATCTATTGGTTTAAATATCACTCTTCCAAAAGAACAAACTCCAAATCCTTATACAACAAGAAGTATGACTTTTAATTACTTTTTTTCTAGAAAATATATGTTAGTTAAATATTCAAAAGCAATAGTCGTATTTCCTGGAGGTTTTGGTACTTTAGACGAATTATTTGAAGTATTAACACTAGTTCAAACAGGAAAATTAAATAGATTAAAAATATATTTAGTTGGTTATGATTACTGGAAATATTTAATTAAATTCTTTGAAAAATCATTATGTGCAAATAATATGATTCAAAAAGAAGATTTAGAAATTATGACTTTAACAGATGATATAAAATTAATAGAAAAACAGATACTAAAACTAATCAAATAGTTTAGTATCTTTTCCATCAAAACTAATTAAGTTTTTTCTTCTCATATATGCAAGGTGTTCTTCTTTTGTAGAGTTATCATAAAAATCATTTAGCTCATCTCTTTGTCCAACAAAATCATATAGAGGAACACCCATTCCACAAGAGTTATTTACACTTTTTATTTTTACTTCAAATACTTGTCTAGCTGCTCTTGAAATTGGAAAGTGATTTATATATTCACTCCAATCATCATCTTTTTCTTGAATGCATTTAGCTTCACAATATAATCTTAAAATATTTGCATCACCTTGTAAAGCGCAAAACATAATAGTCATTCTATTATCTTCTAATAAATGTGCTGCTGTTTCATTTCCACTTCCAAAATAGTTTAACCATAAAATGGTATCTTCATTTAAAATTTTAAAAGTATTATCTAAGCCTTTGGGAGAAATATTTATTTTCCCATTTTTAGGAGCAGTTGATACAAAAAACATTTTTTGCTCATTTATAAAATCAATCTCTTTAGAACTTAATTTTTCAGTGAATTTTGCCATCTTATCTCCTAGTTTTGATACATATGATATTTTGAATTTTCTTTTGCTTGTCTATCTTGAACTATTTTATAAGTATCTAGTGCTTTTTGTTTTTCTTCTTCATTTACCATTTTTGTTTTATACTCTTTAATAATTGAATCAAGAACTAAAATATAAACAATACTATTTAATTTTAAAGAGTCATCATTTCTCATCAATTTATCTAAATCAATTGCATAAACAGCTTCTTGAAAAGTGTAAAAAAGTCTTTGTTTATTATCTTCTAATCTATATGTATATCCTAAAATTGTATAAAAGTTTTCTTCAAACTCTTTTTTTAAAGATTGTTTTTCTAATTTTTGAGCATATGTAGATATTTTTATTTCACACTCTTGCAATATTTGTTCTGCTTCCATAACTTTATTTTTAAAACTATGTAAATATTCAGAAATTTCATTAATCATTATATTTATTATCCTTTTCACAATTATTACATTATATAATGTTAAAATAAAACAAAAATATAAATAGGATATTTAATGAAAAAAAGTACAATTATTGCATCTTTAATTTTAACTTCAAGTCTAACTTATGCCTTTGACTTAGGAAGTATCGCAAAAGGTGTAATTGATAATGTTACAAATGAAACGAAAACAGCAGATTCAAAATCTAGTACAAATACAGTAAACTCAAATCTGGATAACTCAACTGTTACAAGTGGTTTAAAACAAGCTTTGAAAACTGGTGTTACATATGCAGTAGAGAATTTAAGTAAAGATAATGGATATTTAAATAATTCATTAGTAAAAATTCCTTTACCTGAAAATTTAGCAAAAGTTGAAACTCTTTTAAGAAGTGCAGGAGGAGATAAAATGGCAGATAATTTAATCAACTCAATGAATAAAGCAGCAACAACAGCCGCACCAAAAACTGCAAGTATATTTGCAAATGCAATTGAAAAAATGTCAGTAGATGATGCAAAAAATATTTTAGCAGGAAGTAATAATGCTGCAACAGAATATTTTAAAACAAATACAACAGATTCATTAAAAGAAATGATTGCACCAATTATTCAAGAAACAATGAAAGAAAATCAAGTAGCATCTTACTATGATATGGCAAACAATTTTTATAAAGAAAATGCAAAAGGTATGGTTGAAAGTACTGGTGTGATGGATATGGCTAAAAGTTTTGGTGTAGATTCATATTTACCTGGAAGTTCAGATCAATCAATTGATGATTATGTAACAGATAAAGCAATTAATGGTTTATTTACTATGATTGCACAAAAAGAAGCCCAAATTAGAACTAACCCAGTTGCTCAAACTACATCACTTTTAAAACAAGTGTTTGGAAATTAATTTCCTGAGCCTTCATAAGAGAAATAGTTGTTAAGATTATTTTCTCTTGTGATTGAAAAATTAAAATCTACAGTATCTTCTGCGTTTCTTTCATGAGTATAAGTATAATCTTTTTTAAAGTTTTTTAATAAATTTGTATATAGTTTTGAGTTTATATCTAAGATAAATACATCTTTATTTGTTTCAAAAATATAAATAAAATTTAATATATAATGCTCATCAAGTTTAAAAGTGATAAATTCGTAATTATTAAAATCATATTTTTCTAAAACCTTCATAGATTTTAAGTTTAGCTTTTTTTTAACTAAATCTATATATAAAGAACTAGGAAGGGCATTCCATTGCACATCTATGTCAGTTTGTATATATTCAATAAATATGTTTTGAGATTTTAATGTATATGCTTGGATAGTATATGGGTCATGCCTAGTTTTAGTATCAAAATCTTCTAAAGTATACGTATAGAATTGATCTGAGTTTATTTTAAACTTTAAAGTATTATCTTGAAAATTAAAAACTGGTCTTGAAAGTTTTGTAAAACTTTTTACAATTGACTTTAAACTATTAGTTATAAAACCCAAGATTTATCCTTTATTTAATATTAAGAAATGTATCTTAACATCTTTATGAATTTAATACAAGACTAATTTGCTATAATTTGAAAAAATAATGGAAGACAAATGGATATTAACAAATACTTTAACAAACTAGCAATAATAAATAATTTAGCTAAATATGATACATATTATCAAGTATCACTTGGAATATTGGTAAATACTACAAATACTAAAGAGTTAGATTTTAATATAAAATTAGAATACGCACTTGGATCTATTTATGAGATGTTAAAAGATTTAAATGAAGATATAGATAATATATTTGAAATTGAATTACAAAAACAAGCTGCAATGGATGCTTTACAATATTTTGCAAATGAAAATATTAATGCAGTTAAAAATAAAGAGTTGGATATTGAAGACACTTTGAATATGATAAATGACAATCTGTTTTTTAATCAAATTACACTAGATATTTGCAATGAAAATATACCTAATCAAATTAAAAAATATGAAGAAATGATAAGTGATGAAGTTTCTGAGTCAATTATAATTTCTTTAAAGTCTTTGGAAAGTAAGTAGTAAATCAAACTTACTCTTTCCAAAAATCTATACAATTATTTGCTTCTACTTCAAACCTAAAAAGTTCAACTTTAGTAGTTTTGTTTTTATAAACATATGTAATATTTATATCTGCTTGTAAAAATCGCTTAGAACTTCTACAAATTCCTTCGACAACAAACTCTTGCATTCTAGGTTGATCTTCAACTCTTACTTTTTCATCACTTTTTTCACCTGTATTAATTTCATACGTAGAAACTAAAGTTAAATTTTCATCAGTAATAGATACAAAAGTAGTATAGTTATCAATTTTTTGAGGAAGATTTTTCCCTATTTCAGCTACAACCATTTTTATAATTTTTTTATTTTGTATTCTAAGTTGTGCATCAGCTTTAGCTTGCGCTTTTGGCTCTACTGTTCTTGGCAAATTATTTTTTATAGGTGTTGTTGTATTAGCATTTAATATTATAATTGTTAATGCCAAAAGTATAATTTTTTGCATATTAATCTTTCATTTTTATTTTATTCTAAAGATCATTTTAACAAAAAATTTTTATTTAACTAATGATATGAATCAAAGATATTTGAAAGAAATATTAGCAACGTAAATATTACGTTACTAATATATAAGGTTTTTATAAAGCTTTTGCAGTAATTCTATTTAATCTTTGTGCAAATGCAACTGCGTCAGTAATTTCCATACCTTCAGATAATTTTGCTTGATCTAATAATACCCATGAAACATCAGAAACTAATGAGTCATCAGCTAAACCATTTAATTTTGTAACGATTTCATGATCTGGGTTAATTTCTAAAATTGGAGCAGTATCTGGCATTGCTTGACCCATTGCTTTCATCATTTGTGCCATTTGAGCCATTTGTGCATCACCTGCGTCTTTTACTACACAAGATGGAGACTCACTTAATCTATTTGTAACTCTAACATCAGATACACTTTCACCTAAAATTTCTTTGATCTTTTTAGTGATATCTTCAAATTTTTCTTCTACTTCTTTTTTCTCTTCTTCCGTTTGTTCAACTTTTGGAGCTTCAGCAGATGTAATATCTTTAAATTCCCATTCTTGGTAAGCACCATACATAGGAGTAATGATTTCATCAATTTCTTTATCATCTAAGATAAGAACTTCGATATCATTTTTCTTATATGCTTCTAATAATGGAGAGTTTCTTAGAACATTTTCATTTTCACCAACGATGTAGTAAATAGCTTTTTGCTCACTATCAGCAGCTTCTTTATAAGCTTTTAATGAAGTCATTTTTTCTGCTTTTGAAGACTTAAATCTAATAAGCTCTAATAATGCTTCTTTATTTGTAAAGTCTTGGTAAGCACCCTCTTTTAATGCTCTATTATATTGTTCAATAAATAAAGCATATTTTTCTTCATCTTTTGACATTTTTTTGATTTCATTTAAAACTTTTTTAACAGAAGCTTGTTTGATATTTGCCATTACTCTGTTTTCTTGTAAAATTTCTCTTGAAACATTTAATGGTAAATCTTCAGAATCTATAATACCTTTTACAAATCTAAGGTAAGTTGGTAATAATTCTTTTTCAGAATCTGTAATAAATACTCTTTTAACATAAAGCTTAACACCTGGTTCATAATCAGCTCTATACATATCCATTGGTGCAACTGCTGGAATATAGAAAAGAGTTGTATATTCATTTACACCTTCAGCCTTTGTATGAATTGTAGCCATTGGATCAGTAGAGTCATGAGAAATTGATTTATAGAATGCATTATATTCTTCATCTTTTAACTTAGACTTTGGTTGCATCCATAAAGCTGTCGCTTCATTAATTTTTTCATTTCTATCTTCAATAGTTTTCTTTGCTTCTTTACCAGCTTTTTCATCTTCTTCACTTAAAGTTTCAGTAACTTCTTCTTTGTAAGATAGAAAAATTGGGTATGCAATATGGTTAGAATATTTTCCAACAATATTTTTGATTCTTTCTTTACTTGCGAACTCTTCTGCTTCTTCATCTTTTAATTTAATATAAATAACAGTTCCTGATGATTCTTTAATACAAGGTGCTAATTCAAATTCACCTGTACCATCACTTGACCATTTATAACCAGTATCCTCACCAGCTTTTTTAGAAATTACATCAACATGTGATGCAACCATAAACACTGAATAAAAACCAACACCAAATTGTCCAATTAAGTTTGAATCTTTTTTAGCATCACCTGTCATTGCTTCTACAAATGATTTTGTTCCTGATTTTGCGATTGTACCAATTGAAGCGATTAAATCATCTTCATTCATACCAATACCATTATCAATAATTGTTAATGATTTATCTTCTTCATCGAAAGTAATGTTTACTTGACCAGCCCAATCTTGTGGTAATGCAGCTTTGATTGTTTCATCTGTTAATTTTAAGTAATTTAATTTATCAATTGCATCACTTGCATTTGATACTAATTCTCTAATAAATATTTCTTTGTTTGAATATAATGAGTGAGTCATTAATTGTAAAAGTTGACCTACTTCTGTTTGAAATTGATGTTTTGCCATAAAAATCTCCTGTATTTTTTAATATAATAGATGTAATTTTATCAAAACTTTATAAAAGAAAGCTAAAGTTTAAAGACAAATTAGCACTATGAGCCCAAAAGTGCTAATTTAAATTAATAAATACTTACTAAACAAAAAAATAATATACTTTTTTTATAAAAATAAAGGTTGAGAAAAGGTTAAAAAATGAAATCAAAAATATTTAATATAAAAAATTTATATTTACTAACAACAGGAATCATAGTTATCTTAGTTGGTTTATTTAGTGGTGTTGTGGATATTTTACAAACACAGGGTGTAATTTCTGCATCACAAGAATTGGGATACCCTTTGTATTTCTTTACACTATTAGGAATTTTTAAAATATTAGGAGCTATAGCCTTAGTATTACCTAGAAAGTTTGAATCAATTAAGCTTGTAGCTTATAGTGGATTTGCATTTGATTTTATATTTGCGTCTTTTTCACATTTTAGTATAGGAGATAGTTTTACTAAAATATTAACGCCTTTAGTGTTTTTAATTATTCTAGATATTTCATATAAATTAAAAGATAAATATTAATTTATCTTTCATTTTATATAATATTACATAGACTCTACGTCTACAATCTCTTTTGCAGAAAGTTTTTCTAGTTTTTTTTCAACAATTTCTAGGAAATCTGCTTTGTTTTTTTCATCCATATTATTTTCTAACATTTCAATAATATACTTAATACCATTTGCATTTATTTTTTTAACACTTGCAAGATAATGAACAAATGATATAATTTGAACATCGTTTATAGAATAAAGCTTCTTTAATTCTTTCTTCTTAGGAAATAAACCTTTTTCCTCATACATTTTTAATGTTCGTGCTTTTGCTGTCAGTAATTCAGCAATACTACTTAATGGCAGTACATCTTTATTGTTATCTAATAAAGCCAATTTTATTCCTTTTATTTAACTTCTAATACTATTTTACCAATATGTTTCTTAGTTAAAAACTCTTTTTGCGCAACAACAATATTTTCTAATTCAAAAGTTTTAGCAACTAAAGGTTTTATCTCTTTTTTTTCAATTCTTTTTATAAGATTTGGGAAAACTTCTTTTTCTAAAATTGTACATCCAAAAAATGATAAATCTTTTAAGTAAAGTGTTCTTAAATCAAGTTCTACAATTGGACCTGCAATTGCACCAGATACTGCATATCTACCATGAGGTTTTAACACATCTAAAAACTCATTCCACTTTTTTCCTGCAACTAAATCAATTACAACTGTTACAGAGTTTTCTCCAAGAACTTCAACTAAATTATCATCTCTTGAAATCACTTTACTTGCACCTAAAGCTAATATCTCTTCAAACTTTGAAGGTGATGTAATTGCAATTACTTTTGCACCTCTTGCGCATGCTAGTTGTACTGTTGCACTTCCAACTCCTCCTGAAGCTCCTGAAACTAATACAATATCATTTTCATTTACGTGTGCTCTTGTTAATAAGTTTTCAGAAGTTGAATAAGAACAAGGGAAAGATGCTAATTCAATATCAGTATAATCACTCTTTATCTCATGTGCATGTTCATTTGAAATAACAGTAAATTGGGCAAATCCACCATCACACTCACTTCCAAAATACCAAGGATTTTCTAACTGTTCACCATTTATTTTTTGTAATGATGGCTCAATTAATACTCTTTGCCCTATTCTTTTTTCATCAATATTTTTACCAACTGCTACTATATATCCACAAACATCTGCACCTTGAATTCGAGGAAAGTTTAAACTCTCACCTCCCCAAGAAGCATCTTCAGGATTATTGTCATTTTTAGAATACCAGCCAATTCTTGTATTTATATCTGTATTATTAACACCTGCTGCTTTTACTTGAATTAAGACTTCATTTTCTTTTGGAATTGGTGTTTCATAATTTGTAACATATTCTAATTTATCATAATCGCCATTGCCAATCATGAGCATTGCCTTCATTGTTTTTGGTATTTTATTCATATAATCTCTCTTTCTAAAATTCTAATTTTTGATAATAATTCATCTTTATCAACATAACAGCCTTGTAAATGTCTTTCACCTTCTTTTAAATCAAAAGAATTACGGGCATGTAATATTCTACGATTATCAAAAACAATTAAATCACCTTGATTAAGTCTATGATAAAATTGAAATTTTTCATCTCTTGTCAATAGAATAAATAGTCTATAAGCATTATAGAAAGACTCCATATCTTTGCCATCAATATCAATAGGTCCACGTAAAAAATTAGCCATTCTTATTTCTACTATTTCATCTTTATCATTACTTATAATCATAGGACTTACAAATCTATAATCACTATTTTTATCTTTGTTGTAAAAAGACATAGGTAAAGTACTTAAAGCTTTATATTCATCTTTGTGTTTTTCACGCATATACTCAGCAATTTTGAAACCATCAACTAAAATAGATTCACCACCACTAGCATCGTTTACTAAACAATGAAGAAACTGCAATCCTGGTTGTAATTCTCGTGTGGGTAAATCTGTATGTAAAGGAAGTTTTAGGTTTGTATAGGCTGCTGAATTAGCACTTTTTTTAGAGATTACATCAAAAACTATACCAAAATTTGTTTCACGTATAAAAGAAATTCTTTGTGCAACTTTTTGTACTTCATTTAGTTTATTTTTAACGTTTACAATTTTGCTAATTCCATAATCACGTAGATCATATAACCAACTTAATAAAATCTCATCTTTATTCATTACATCTTGATATTCATATAAAGGCAGTGATTTTTCTATTAATTTTTTATCCCAAATTTTATATTTTAAATTTCGTTTTTCCCTTGCTTCTTGACTATAACAGTGTTGCTTTAACCAAGCTGGATGATAACTACTTTTATGGGACTTATAATCCCAGATAATATTAATCATATTATCTTTTGACAATTCAACACTTAAAGGTTTAATATCAAAAGGAACATCACAAATTTCAAATACTTGTTCTTTACTAAGAGAAGTTACGCATTCGTCACAATGGCAATTGTCTCTAAGCCATAAAAAATGATAATCACTTTGCTCACCATTATCCCAACCTACTCTTATTATTCTATCATTTAAACTCACACTTTTAGGATTAACTTGCGTTTTATAAACAGTATATCCGTTTATATATTCATCATTTTTATTTTCTATCACATTTAACTCCAAATGCTGATTATTACTTATTTATTATATCTTATTATAATAATTTTTGATATAATCAAAGAAATTATAATCATAGTTAATAAGGAAAATAATGTCAAAAACTTTTGAACTTCAAGAACAATTAAAAACTCTTCCACTCTCAAATCTAAATGATGCTAGTGAAAATTTTTTAGATTGGGTTGAACCTTTAATTTCTAAAGAACAATTCCAAACTACAAAAGCTAATTTAGAAACTTTTTCAAGTAATGAAGGACTTATTCTTGAAAAAAAACTAGAAGAATGGTCAAAAAAAAATGAAGGTAATTGGTTAGCACCACTTTGGAAAAATATGTATTTAGACATTAGAGAACCTGTTGCTATTGATGTAAATTATTTTGTCAAATTAATAACAGATGAACTTAAACTTAAGTATTCAAGTTGTCAGATTGCAGGTGTTATTATAAGTAAACTTATGGATATATATGAGAGTATTTTAGATGAGTCTTTTGAACCTGAGAAAATAAAAAATACACCTTTATGTATGTCAGCTTATAAAGAGATGTTTAAAGCAACAAAAATTCCAAAACAAAATCGTGATGAGTATATTGTAAAAGAAAAAACAAAAAACTCTCATATAATTGTGATGTATAAAAACCATATGTTTAAACTAGCTTTAAATGATGAAAATGCAAAAAGATATTCATCTAAAATAATCACTAATACATTAGAAAATCTTTTAACATCGCAAATAAAAGAGAATGATACAAGTGTAGGAATTATAACTACTGCATATAGAGATGAAGCAGCTGTATTATTAGAACAAATTGTAGAAATTGAAGAAAATAGTGAGAATTTCGAAACACTAAAAGATGCTTTATTTATTGTTTGTATGGATGAAAACTCTAAAAGTTTATATGAGTTTGCAATGAGTTTAATTGCTTCAAATGAAAATAATAGATATTTTGACAAAAACCTACAACTAATCTTTAATCAAAATGGTGATTTTGGATTTAATTTAGAGCATACAGGCTCTGATGCTGGTTCTTGGATAAATGTTATTAATATGGTTTATGAAGACATCACAAATACTTCGATTATGGCTAGTCATATTGAAAATAACAGCAAAGAAATCATAGAAGTAAAAAAACTTGATTGGGAAATATCTATAGAATTAAAAAAACAATTAGATGATTTAAGAGCTAAACATATTAAAAAAACTAAGGACCTTCATCAAGAGATTTTATATTTCAAAGATTTTGGAAGTAATGAAATTAAAGAAATGGGTTATAGTCCCGATGCATTTTTACAATTAGCACTTCAACTTGCACAATATAGAAAGTTTGGAACATTAAAAAGTACCTATGAAGCTGTTACTACTAGAATTTATTTAAATGGTAGAACAGAGTGTTCTCGTCCTATATCTATGGAACTTTTAGAATTTGTAAAAGCATTTGATAATGAGGATTCAAATAAGAGTACACTTAAAGATTTAATGTCTGATGCTTGTAAAAAACAATCAAGAAGAATAAAAGATTGTTTACGCTCAAATGGAGTTGAGAGATACTTTTTTGCTATGAAAAATATGTATACACTTTTTGGTGAAGAGTTAGGTTTAAAAGAAATGCCAGAGTTTTTTAACGATGTTGGATATAATAAACTTACATACAGTTATATCTCAACAAGTAGAATAGAATCAAAATATTTTGACCTTGGTGGTTTTGGTCCTGTTGTTCCTGATGGTTTTGGTTTTTGGTATAACTTGATTGATGATAGAATTGATATGAATTTAATTAGTAGAAAAAGTGTAAATGGGGATAATATAAAATCATTTAGTGATGCTATTGTAAAAGCTATAAATGATTTAGCCAAGTTTGCTGAAAATAAGGGTTAAAACCCTTATTTAAATTTAAACTATTTTGCAGCTTGTGCTTCTTTAATCCAAGAATTTACTTTTGTTTCATTAGCTTGAATCCATTTTTGAACATGTCTTTTAATATCTTTAGGCTCTTTTTGTCCATTTCTCATAAGCATATTTTGACCACTTACATCATTAACACTTAATTTAACAATATCAAATAATTTTGCAATATCTTGGTGTTTTGTTAAAACACTTGAATTTGCAACTATTTTTTGAGAATTAATAGCAAATCCATAATTTGCTCCATTAGAAATTTGAGTATCGATACCTTTTGGATGCTCAGACTGTGTTACTTGTAAAAATGTAATGTCTTTTCCAGGAACTAATTTTCCTGTTACCCAATAAGGAGTCCATGTCCAAAATAAAATAGGTTTACCAGTTTTATATCTAGCCATAGTATCAGAAATCATTGCTGAATATGCACCTTGATTATGGTCTATTGTATCTCTTAATTTAAAAGCATCTAATTGATGGTTGATTGTATCTGCAACTTCCCATCCTAAACTAGCACCAGTTAAATCAGCTTTACCATTACCACTTGAATCAAATAGTTTAGCAATTTTAGGATCTTTTAAATCACTGATATATTTAATATTATATTTATCAGCAGTTTTCTTATCAATTACATAACCTGATGCACAATTAGATATATATTCAGAAAATATTGCAAGTTTTTCAGTACCACCTACACCTTTAATCATATTTGTTTGAATTGGATCCCAATGAGCGGCCATAAAATAAACATCATCACTTTTTGCATTATCAGCAATTGTTTGGAAAGTAATTGCATACTCTAAATCACTAGAAATTTCTACGTTATGTCCCATTTTTTTAAGCATTTCAACAATAAGTTGTAATTGAAAAGATTCTTCAGCAAGTACAGTTTTTAAAGCTGTAACTTTTGCAGCGAATAAATTTGAAGTAAGAACTAGTGAAAGTAATCCACCTAGTAATATTTTTTTAGTAATCATTTTCTCTCCTAAAGTAATTTAAAACCAATAAACTCCAATTATAACTAGTATAATTATAATTGTTGTTTAATTAGTTTTAAAATTATATTTTAGAAGAATTATTTAGCAGCTTTTGCTTCTTTAATCCATGCATCAACTGTAGCTTTATTATTTTCTAACCATGTTTGTGCGTGTCTTTGAACATCTGTATGTTTATTCTGACCATTTGCCATTAACATATTTTCACCACTTACATCATTTACACTAAGCTTTATAATATCAAATAATTTTGCTATATCTTTGTGCTTTGTAAGTACACTTTTATTAGCAACAATTTTTTGATTATTAACAGCAAATCCATAATCTGTACCATTTGGAAGTTTTGTAGAGTATCCATCAGGATTAGCTGATTTAGTTACTTGTAAAAATGTAACATCTTTACCAGGTACTAATTGACCACTTACCCAATAAGGAGTCCACGTATAATAGAATATTGGCTTACCTGTTTTATATCTTGCAATTGTATCAGCAATAAGTGCTGAGTAAGAACCTTGGTTATGGTCAATATTATCTCTTAAACCATAAGCATCTAATTGATGTTCAATTACTTTAGAACATCCCCAACCACCAGAACAACCTGTTAAATCAGCTTTACCATTTCCATTTGAATCAAATAGTTTTGCAATTTCTGGTTTATTTAAATCATTAACATATTTAATATTATATTTATCAGCAGTTTTTTTGTCAATTAAATAACCTTGAGCACAATTAGCTACAAAGTCAGAGAATTTAGTAAGTTTAGCTTCTCCACCTGCACCTTCTACCATTGTATTTTGTAATGGATCCCAATGAGCTGCCATAAAATAAACATCATCACTTTGTGCATTGTTTGCAATAGTTTGAAAAGCAATTGCATAATCTACATCATTTGTAACTTCAACTGTATGTCCCATTTTTTTTAAAACTTCCACAACAACTTGCATTTGGAAACCTTCTTCTGCAATTGCTGTTTTAACAGCAGTTACTTTTGCCCCAAATAAACTTGAAGCTACTGCAACAGAAGCAACAAGACTAATTAAACTTTTTTTATTTAACATTTTTTCTCCTTAAATTTAAAATAAAACCAATAGGCCCTTTTTCATGCCATCGTCTTTTATCATTTTTATCTTTTTTACCTGCTTCTTGAGTTAATCTATCTAAGATAATTGCAAGTAATACAATACCAAGACCACCTACTGCAGCAAGACCAATATCAAGTCTTCCAATACCTCTTAAAACCATTTGTCCAAGACCACCTACAGCAATCATTGAAGCAATAACAACCATTGATAATGAAAGCATCAATGTTTGATTGATTCCTGCCATAATAGTAGGCATTGCAACGGGAATTTGAACTTTCCATAACATTTGAGATGAACTTGCTCCAAAAGATCTTGAAGCTTCAATTAAGTCCTCAGGTACTTGTCTAATTCCTAAGTTTGTAAGACGAATAAGTGGAGGAAGTGCAAAAATAATAGTTACAATAACTCCAGGAACATTTCCAATACCAAATAACATTACAATAGGAATTAAGTAAACGAATGCAGGTGTTGTCTGCATTCCATCAAGAATAGGTCGTAAAACTTTATCAACAGTATCACTTTTTGCAGACCAAATTCCTAAAGGCAAGCCTATTATTACAGAGAAGAGTACTGCTGTTATAACTAAAGAAAGTGTAATCATTGATTCTTCCCAAGCACCTATAAATCCAATGATAAAAAATGAAATCAATGTTCCAATTGCAAGTTTTTTACTTGCAAGTTGTAAAGCTAATAATACAAAGAATAAAATTACAACATAAGGATTTAAGAATAGTAAAAAACTTTCAATTGATTTTAAAACAATATCAATAGGAGCTTTTGCTGCTAAAAATACTTCTCTAAAATTAACAACTAACCAATCAATTCCATCATTTGTCCATTTGTCAAAAGGAATAAGAACATTTTCAAATGGATTCAAAATATTGAATTCATTAGCTTCTTCAATAGGAGCTTGTGCAGCTTCTTGTGTCCAATCAACTGATGATTCTCTATTTTCTTGTGCAGTTGATGCATTTCCCCAAGGATCATTACTCATTATCAACTCCTTCATCAAATACTTTCAACAATCTACTTTTTGAAATTGTTCCTCTATATTTTCCATCATCACTAATTACAGCAGATGGATAAGCATGCCCTGCTACATCTGAAATAAACTCTCCAATTTGAAGATTTTCATTAATTGGCTTTTCATCAATTACTGCATCATGAATATTTCCATCAATCTTTTTTTGTTCTTTTAAAGATTCTACAGTTAAAAGACCAATATATTTACCGTTTTTTTCAATAAAATATGCATAATCTTCATCATAATCACCAATATATTGTAAAGCAGATTTAATACCTACTCCTTCTTTATTGATTATAGTTGCCTTTGTTTTTTTAACAATATGAGAAGCATTTAATACTGAAGTTACATCAACACCTTTAAAGAAAGATCTTACATAATCATTTGCAGGTTCATTGATAATCTCTTCAGGTGTTCCAATTTGAACAACTTCACCATTTTGCATAATCGCAATTCTATCGCCAATTCTGATGGCTTCATCTAAATCATGAGAAATAAATACAATTGTTCTTTTTTCTTTTTCTTGAAGTTCTACAAGTTCATCTTGCATTTCAGTTCTAATAAGAGGATCAAGTGCAGAAAATGCCTCATCCATTAACATAATATCAGGATCGTTTGCTAAAGCACGTGCTAAACCAACACGCTGTTGCATACCACCACTTAATTCATCAGGAAAAGATAATGCATGATGATTAAGACCAACTTGCTCTAGTGCTTTTTGTGCAGCTTCATATCTTTTGTCTTTTTCTATTCCACTTAATTCTAAACCAAAAGAAACATTATCAATAATATTCATATGTGGCATTAAAGCAAAAGATTGAAAAACCATTGATATTTTTTTTCTTCTAATATCAATTAATTCCTTATCACTTAAATTTGTAACATCAATATCATCAATAAAAATTTGGCCAGAAGTTGGCTCTATTAATCTGTTTAAAAGTCTTACAAGTGTTGATTTACCAGAACCAGAAAGTCCCATAATTACAAAGATTTCACCTTCATTAATTTCGAAACTTGCATCTTGTACACCAATGGTCATACCTGTTTTTGTAAAGATATTATCTTTACTCTCACCTTCATTTAGCATTTTTAAAGCTTTTTTGGGTTCTTTCCCAAAGACTTTAAAAACATTTTTAACTATTAATTTCTTTTTACTAATACTAACTCCTATTACATAACATATGTACTTTATTTACAGTATATATGTTTTTTATTATCATCTATTATGTAAAAATACAACTTAAACCCATATAAAACTATTTACTTATTAATAAAAAAGCAATTAATAGATAAACTACGACTAATAATACAAGAGGAATAATATAATGAATAATGATAAATTTTTAAATGACTTAGATGAAGTTTATACTTTTTTAAATACTCAAAAATCTAATGTAAATAAACTTATTTCATATCTTGAAAATAATGAATTAGAAAAACTAACAATTATAGAAGAATTTGCAAAATATCTTGAACTTCCAATGAGTGAAGATTTAAGATTTGCACTTGTTACTAGACTTGTTAATTTAAGAGATGATTCACTTGTTCAAGTATTAAAGAAAAACAATAAAAATGAAGAAGAGATTATTGAATTACAAGAAGATGCTTATTGTTTTACTAGAGATTTTTGGCACGAAAAACATAAAAATACAGTTGAGTATATTCAAAATAATAAACTATTAACTCCATTTTATAGAGCAGTTTTTGAAGGTGTTTATCAAGTTGGTTTAAAAATGTCTTCTTGGCAAAGTTTATGGACTGCACATATTATCAATGGAATAAATAAAGAGTTAATGAATAAATTTGATGGTAATGAAGAAAAAGTATTTAAATATCTTGAAGATGAAAATTTACTAGACTTAGGACATAATAATATCATAGCAGATAGATCATATTCAGCACTCGTAAAAGAAAAAGATTCATATCATTCAAAAGCATATATAAACGCTTTTAAAACACAAACAACAGCAGTTATTGATGCACTTGAAGATTTTGAAGAGAGTTTAATTGAGCTTGAAGATGAAGAATATAATGAAAAATGGAATTATATTCTATATATTCAATCTCTTATAAAAGCTTTTGGTGAAGATAAAACTCATTTATTAGTTTCTAGATGGGCTGATGTTGATAGAGCTTGGATGAAAATAAAATCTCCAGTTCAAATTGGTCATCCTTTAGAATATTATGAAGATCATTTTAGAAAAGCAGTTGCATTAGAATGGGATATTAGACTTACAAACCCTGAATTTTCACAAGATGATAACAGAGTTAATAAAATCAAATCTGCATTTGCAAAAGTTTTTGAAAATGTTGAACAAAATGAAAAAAATAAATCTGTTTATGATTTTTCATTAAAATCACTTGACCAAGTTCAGCTTTATATAGGACGTCCTGCACTATTTTTTGGAGCTGAATTAAATGGCTTATTTTCAGCACAAGTTGTACCTAATGATGAAATTGTTTCAAAAGAAATGGGAAAAAAGATTTTTGCTTTTTCTGATGAAATATTGCAAACAACTAGAGCTAAACCATTTTTAAAATTAAGTAGCGAAATCTTTGGACATGAAATATTAAATGAAGATAGAAAGTTTTTGTTTAATGAAACAGCTTCTTGGCATAAAGTTTATGATATCACGACAATAGGTCATGAATTTGGTCATATTTTATGGTGCGATGATGAAACAGAATCTGTTATGAATAAAAGCGGTAACTTTAAAAATATTGAAGAGTTTAAAGCAACAACTGGTGGATTAGTATCATTCTTTCTAGATGAATCAAACGATGAAAAACAACTAGAAAAACAAGTATTAATAGATACAGTTAAACGAGCTGTTGGATTAATGGGTTGGATGGAAGTTGATGAAGTTCAACCATATTATTGTGAAGGAATTATTCATTTAAGCGGATTATTTGATTCAGAAGTTTTAGATTTTAAAGATAATAAACTAATTATTGACTTATCAGATTCAAAATATGAAGAGCTTAAAAAATGGTATGTTCAAACATATACTTCTTTAGCAAAACACTATTTAGATAAAAAAGATGCGAGCGAGTTTTTAAATATTTATGCTATAAAAGAAGGTAAATATTTTATGCCTGTAAATAAAAAAATAAACGAATTTGTAAAATATTACTTTAAAAGATACCAAGCAATTGGGCAAGAATTAGATACAAATGATAAAAAAGAAAATTATATAAAATAAGAAGTTTTTACTTCTTATTTTATAAACTTCTTAATATTTTTAATACTTCTTAATACTTGGACTTATACTTTCCCAATCTTCTGTGAGTTCTTCTACTAATAAAAACTTATCTTTACTGTTTGCTGGTCTATCATATAAATACGGTGTAACAACAACTAAGCCACCTTTTAAAATACTTGTAAATGTATTTGATTCAACTTTTGAACCAGAAAAGAGTGAGAACTTCATATTAAAGCCACTTATATCATAAAACACTGAATTACTTCTAACAAAATTCGTGTATTTCTCATAAATTAAACAATCCATAATAACACTACTAGCATCATTTGATAAATCAATTTTATTTATTTTTCCTATTTGTACATTTTTATAATAAATAGGAGCATCTACATTTGCACTTGAAGCGTGTTTTGCGTGAACCTTGAAAATTGTTCCATGATATGATTTGTCAAGCGAAGGAAGAGTATCGAAGCCTTTAAATCTAATTTGTGATTTTTTGTTATTGCTTTTTATAACTCCAATATTTACAGCCATTACAGAAGAACCAATATTAGATACTTCTTGAAGTGAAATTTTTGGCTTTTTTAAATAAAAAACTGTTCCTTCTTTTGTAAAAGATTTATAATCATTATATATCTGTGCTTTAACTACAACTTTTTGTTTTTCATTTAATGAAACTTTTGTAACTTTCCCAACTTTTACACCTTTATATGTAAGTTGAGAAAATTGTTCATGAACACCTTCTACATCATCAAAAATTATAGTAATACTATTTGAAGAATCTTTCATTTCATCTTCTGATGAGTAAATATTATACTTAGAATAAAGCATATCTGTATTGTTTTCTAGGACAATTGAACCTTCAAGTAGAGAAGTGAAATTATCCATATTAAATAAAATCCCATTTAAACTTGCATTTAAATCTATTACACCTTTTTTATAAAATCTACTTGTTTTATTTATATATTTTTTATAATCTTTATATATAAATAGCTTTGCATTTGATTTTTTGCTATCAAATTTAATAGCTTTTACAAAACCAATTTCTTGATTTTTATAAACTATTGCCATATTTTTTTTGATTTTAAAATCATTATTAAAATATGCATCAATAGTAAAACCATCATTATGCAGTCTTTTTAATTTTTCTACTTCTTTATAACTTTCGTATAATTTAAAACTTTTTCTACTAAGTTTTTTATCACGTCTAATTTCTTCAATTGCAATTGCACCATTTAATAAAGGATTAACTCCTGCATAATTTATATCAATATCAAAGTTTTTTAACTCTAAAAGTTTTGAACTCATATCATAAAAAAGAGTATGATTATGAATTAGTTTTTTATATTTTTCATCAATTAATATTTGAATATTTACTTTTTTTAAATCCTTAGTTAAAGAATAATAAATAACTTTTCCTATTTCAATATTTTTAAAATAAACTTTTGACTTTTTAGTAATTGAATTTAGACTATCACTTTTTAAAGTATAAATTAAAGAAGAATCTATCTCTTTACTTTCTTTAGAATTATTAACAGTAAAAATATTATTAGGTTCACCTTCTTCATAATTTAATGATACAAAATTTCCTTTTACTATATTGCCTAAATTTTTAACCCCTTCTAAACTAATTTCAGGAGATTCAATATAAAATTGCGTTTTATTTGTAAGTAAATATTTATACTTTTCATAAATAAAAGCTTTAGAAGTAAGAGTGTCATTTCTTAAATCTAAGCTTGTTAATTTTCCAATAGCAAGGCCTTTATAAATAATAGGTGTATTTGCATCAATACCGTTTGCATTTGCGAATTTAATATGAAAATACTCTTTTTTCTCTAAAGAATCTTTTCCTGCAAATAAAGTATATACCTCATCTTTTTCAATTTTGATATCATTTTTATCAGGAGTAATTACAGTTACTCCTCCAACTAATGCAGAATATAAAGAACCAATTTCAACATTTAAACCACTCGGACCATAGCTTACTTTTAAAGCCTCATTTAATACAAATTTTGAGCTTTTATTTACTAAATAATTATACTTATCATAAATATAAACATTTAAGAATACTTTCTCGAACTTAAAGTCTTTTGATACAACCTCACCTATTTGATATTTATTATAAAATATTGGCGTTCCCACTTCAATACTATCTTTGTCATTTGCAATTAATGAAACATAATAACCATTACTTGCTAATTCATCATCTGGCTTACTATCAAGTCCAATAAAATCGTATTTTTCTTTTGCATTTTCGAACTCTTTATCTGTTCTAAATTTTGGTGATATTTCAATTTTATAACCATCTACAAGTGTACTTAAACCTGATACTTTTGTTAAAGAAATAGTAGGTCTTCTAATCCAAAATCTTGAACCTTCACTAGCTACATATTTACTTGCTTCACTTTTAACTAATATATTAACTTTTACATTTTCTAAATCATCATTAATATCAATTTTTGTAACTTTTCCTAATTGAAGACCTTTATATTCTAATACAGTTGCACCCTCTTTTAAGCCTTCTGCACTTTTAAATACTACTGTAATATTTGTACCCTTTTTCATATATGATTCATACGAAATCCAAGCTAAAATTCCTAAAATAATAATAGGCAAAAGCCATATAGAAGAAACTGCTTTTTTATCATCTTCTTTTGCTTTATAAATAACATCATCATTTTGTTTTTCAATAATCTCTTTATCGCTCATCCCATATAATCCTTGTATCAAATCTATGTGCTGCAACCATTGTAAGTATTACTACTAATGCAAAAGATGTAGCTGCAAGTCCACCTTTTATATTAAAGATTTCTCCTAATTGAACAACTGACGCTAATAATGCTACAACATATATATCAATCATAGACCATTTGCCAATCATTTCAATAAATTTAAAAATTCTATTTTTATTTTTATTCCTAATCTTAATATCAATTTTTAATGAAATAAAAATCAATAATAAACCAACTAATTTTATAAGAGGAATTATAACACTAGCTGTAAAAATAACAAAAGCAATAAAATAGCTCTTATACTCTATAAAGCTTACAACCCCTTCTAGTATTGTACTTTCCGTTTTAATTCCAAACTTTGTAATTTCCATCATTGGATAAAGCATTGCTGGAATATATAAAAGTATTGCACAAATAGTTAAAGCTAGTGAAACTTGTAATGAGTTCTTTACTCTTTTTCTCACTTTATGATTACATCTAGTACAGACAAATTCATCATAATTTTCTTTTTCATATACTTTATGACAGTTTTTACAAGATATTAAGAGCATTTATTCACCAAACACATTTTTATCTTCATAGCTTTTATTTGCCATATACAAACAAAAGATATATGCAAGCATTACATAAAAGCCAATATCAAACTTTGTTGAAGAAACCATACCAATAAGTTTTATATACGTAACTATTATACTTATAATAAATACTTCAACAAATCCCCAATGCTTAAAGAAATGGAAACTATCATGTAAAAATGTTTTCGTAAGTAGTTTAATTTTCGTATATTTTTGTATAAATGAAATTATGATTATAATTGAGTTTAATATAGGTGCTACAATTGCTGTAAAAAAAACAATCAAAGCCACAAAGAAAAAGTTTTGTTCTAAAAGAATTAAAACAGTGCCTATTAGTGTAGCTTTTAGTTCTGTTACTCCAAGGGAAAGTGTTAATAAAGGATAAATATTAATTATTGCGAAAAGTAATAAAGCAGAAATAGAATAATACAAAGCATTAATACTATGTTTTTTTTCACTTACTAATTTACTATTACATCTAGGACATCTTAATTTTATTGGTTTTATACCAACTTCTTTGTTTACAAATAAACCACAGCTGTAACATTCTAAAATTTTTTCTGTATTAACTGCCATTTACTTCCATATTTTTGATTTTATATTATTTTATCATATTTAAAATAAAGATGAATTTTATAAAGATTTAGAATATATATAGTATGATTACTTTGCAAAAAATGCACATAAAATACAAATAATTTATATAAAAAAGGTTAATAATATGGAATTTAATATAACAGAAGGTCAAATAGGAACTAGACCCCCAGTTGTAAAACCAGATCCAAAAGTATTAGAATACTTAGGTGAAGATGGAATGAGACAGCTTATTTCTGATCACTATGATTTGTTAAGACAAAGTAATATCAAAGGGTTATTCCCACCTTCTGATGAAGGCTTTGCATTAGCAAAAAAACATTCAGCTGATTTTTTCATTCAAATTTGTGGAGGAACTAGGCATTTTGATCAAAGTAGAGGTAAACCCATGATGGCTGCTCGTCATGCTCCTTTTGCTATTACTCAAGAAGCTAGAAGAGTTTGGTTAGAATCTTATATTATGGTTTTAAAACCTCATGCTATGCCAGATGATTTAAAACAATCATTTTGGAATTATTTAGATGTCTTCTCTATATGGATGATGAATACACAAGATTAATTAAAAAAAGCAAGTTTAAAACTTGCTTTTTTAACATGATTTAATTTTTACTAGTATTAATACCTGGGTTTTCAGGAGTACCTATATAATCACTTGGTAAAGATGTTGTTTTTAAGTAAGCAAAAAAAGCTCCTATTATTAAAATCAGAATTACTACTAATCTAACAATATTTCTTTTTTCTGGTGATTCTTTTCCATTATAATCTTCAATTTTATCGTTTGTTGGTTCATTATTAAAATTACTCATTTTTTATCCTTTCTTTTTTAAGTATATATTACTAAAACTTAATATACTATTATAATATCATCTTATATTAATGATACCATTAATTGATTAACAGTTATCGCTATTTCTTTAATATCTTTGTTTTCTTTTGCCATAAAATTATCTAAATGCTCTCTTACTTTATAAAAAATTGCTTTTTCATTTGATATAAAGTTTGAAAAAGCATCTTGTGGTTCTTCATCAACTCTTTGAAACTCTAGTATTTTTTTTGTGTAGTGAACTACAATAAACTCAATAAATTGTAATACTTGACCTCGAAGTGTCATATCACTTGCACTTGTAATTTTCACTTTATTTAATTCTATTATAATTTCAAGAATATTAAACTCATGAATTAATGAATAGAACAATACTATTACATCTTTAAAAGAGTGATGAGTATCTTGTTTAATAACAATTGCAGCAATTGCAAATCGTAAGTAATCAATTACAGTAAAAAACTGATTAAACTGCTCATCACCTTTAATTAAAACTTTAGTATCTTCTCTATGTACCTGTGATAACAATGTAAATAATTCATCTTTATAATCTAAAATATGCACAGAATCTAATTCATTCTTTTTAAGATATTTTACCATCCATCTTGTACTTGCATATAATATATATTCTAGTTTATTAACAAGATTATATTGCTCTTCTATATCCATAATATAGTCTTGAGAATATATTTTTTTTCTAATATCATATGTTCCAAATAATTGTTTTGCAACTAAATAAGATTTTATTTTTAATAAATATCTCTCTTTTCCTAATTTCTTATAATCAGAAATAAATGTAACACCTTGATGATTAATTATAATATCAGCAATCATTGTTGCAATAATTTCTCTTTTTAGTGGATGGTTTAATATTTCATGCTCATAAGCTCCAACAAAAGATTTTGGAAAATATTTATATAAGTATTGTAAGGCAAAAGCTTCATCAATAAGTTTTGATTCTATTAATATTTTTTTTACAAATATTTTACTATATGAAATTAATGAACCTAAAACTGGTCGTACAATTGAACCATTTATATCTATTATCTCATTTATACTTTCATTTTTGGGAATATAAAAATCTCTTCTATTAAATGCTTCAATATTTTCTTCTAGAATTTCAATTGAACGTATATAATCATTTAAATATTTTCTTGAAAATCTTTCATCAATAGAAACAATAAAAGCTTGGTCATAATTATTTTGTAAAACCATTTGAACAACTTGCTCTTTTAGGGAATCAAGTGTTTCTTCTGATTGTTTTTGATTTAAAATACCTTGTTCTTGAATACTTTTTAGTAATATTTTTAAGTTTACTTCATGATCTGATGTATTTACTCCAGCTGAATTATCAATTGCATCAAGATTAATTCGTCCTCCATTTAAAGCATATTCTATTCTTGATTTTTGAGTAAAACCTAAGTTCCCACCCTCACAAACAATTTTTGCTTTTAATTCATTTGCATCAACCCT
>Ga0193962_1000101_pt1 | contig 38140 bp, 31 predicted proteins | sample FB_5_MG_FD_140335 | JGI IMG/M metagenome (GOLD analysis project Ga0193962, IMG submission 140335) | Microbial mat bacterial communities from the Broadkill River, Lewes, Delaware, United States - FB_5_MG | ecosystem: Environmental > Aquatic > Freshwater > River > Microbial mats | place: USA... | reverse complement strand
TGCATAATTGAAAGAGGAAGAGCTTTTAAATCTTGCTTTAACTCTTTTACAATATCATCAAAAAGAAGTTCTTGTTTTGATACTGTATAAAAATGATCGCCATCATACTCTTTGATTTTATATTCACTATTTGTATATTTTTCCCATTTTTGTATATCTTGTTCATTTAATAAGGGATCAGTTTTACCAAAAGTTGCAGTTATTGGAATATTTAAAGCATCGCTTTTTTCGTACTCATAAGTTTCTGAAATTTCAAAATCTGCTCTAAGTGGTGGCAAAATAAAATCAAGTAATTCTTTATTTTCAAGCACATCCTGGGGTAATAAACCAAGCTCTAAGATTTTACTCATTAAATCTTCATCGCTAAGCGTATACATAGGCTCATCTTCTTTTGAATCTTCAGGAGCTTTATGTGCTGATAAAATTAATCTAAGTGGTGGCATAATACCTTGCTTTTCAATCTCTTTTGCAACTTCGTAAGCCACTAAAGCACCAACACTATGACCAAACATAACATAAGGTTTATCTGAAATTTGAGATATTACATTAGCAATTTCATCTGATAGTTCAAACATATTGCAAATTGCATTTTCTTCACGTCTGCTTCCTCGACCTGGGAAATTAAGTGCATAAACTTCTATAAAATCAGGTAATTTCTCTGCCCATTCTTTGTAAACATGTGATCCTCCTCCACCATGCGGAATACAAATCAAACGAATCTTTGCATTTTCTCTGGTTTCATAGCAGCTTATCCAGGGGTTGTTGGTATTTGTTATAACAGACATATTTTTTTCCTTAAAAATGATAAACTTCATTAAGTAGTAAAATTTTGCAATAAACTTGACTCTAAAATAACAAAGCCAATAAGTTAAGACAGCAAACTTTTAATATTAAAAAAACTTATATAAAAGATATATACAATTTTTATCAATAGTTAATTAAACTATATCTTATAAAATATTAATCTTACTAGAGAAAACAAATAATTAGATCTTATTAATAATAAATTTATAAATTTTTTATATTTAATATAATCAATGGAATTTCTAGTATTGAAGAGAACAAAGAATATAACACAAATCAATTTTTATCACTACTACAACCACTAGAAAGTGTAGCATTTGTCAAAGACGTATCTCAGAATTGATATAAAATATTTTTTAGAAAAGATATTAGAAATCGTAACACTAATTTGCAATATTTGAATTCTATTTTAAAATTGTTTAATGATGTAAAGCCACATAAACTCAGCGGTTCTTTTTATTTATCCAACTGCCATTTTTGCAATATTTTTCCATAAAAATGGTGGTATTTTATTTTCAAGTTCCCATATAATACTCATAGGTTGACTTCCATAATGACTTTTATAAATAACTTTCCCTAGACATATATATGTCATTACATTTTTATTTTCATTATGATTTGATTCTCTTACAAATAAGATAATATTTTTATTCTCTTTTTGGTGATTAATATAACTTAAACCTTTTGGATAATCTGGTTTAGTTGAGTTTTGAGATTGCCAATGGAATAATCTGTCATTTATTGCATAATCGTCATACATAGCTGTAGGGGAATATCTATCTTCTGTTTTTTCTAATGTTACAAATAAAAGTTCAGTATTTTTGTCTTTTATATTTAAAACACCTTCTCTACTACTTGATTTTTTTTGAAAACTGTTTTGTCCAAAACCTGATAAAATCTGTTCTCTTGTATATCTTGAATGTAGTTTTATTGGACAAAAATATGGTAAGTCTAAATCCCTTTCAATATGAGTGATTTTATCTATTAAAATTTCAATTACCTCTTTTAATTCCTTAATTAAGATTTTATTATTCCCTATATATTTTATTCCCTCATCTAAACTATTAAACTTATTTGGGTCTTGAAAGAAATCATAATAAAGCATCAAAAATGATTGTTTATTTTTTTCCATAATTTCTTTTGTAAAATCGAAATTATTATCTATAAGTTCTAAAATAAATTCAAAATAACTATGAGATCTTGTTAATAGCCATTTTTTAGAAATTGCTCTTATCAGTTCTTTTTCATTAACTTCATCAAAATCTTCTACAATATCAGCTTCATAACACAATTTAGAAAAACTATCTTTTTTATATAAATTTTCTAAAGAAAGATGATTTATCTTCGTAAAATTTCTAATTGTAAGTGGTAAAGTTGTCTGATTTTCATAATTTCTTATTTTTGATATTAATTTTCTTCTACCAAGTGTAGTTGCTTTTTTAATATTATTTAAAATATGTTCTTTAGCTTTTTTTTCTAAAACTATTAAACATCCTAAAGGTAAATGAGGAAATTCATTTTCTATTTCATCTTTTACACTATTAGAAGTTTTACCAATTAAGTTTCTAAATTTACCTTCAAAATCATATTCATCTCTAGCATTTCCAACAAAATCTAAAACAGTCAAGCACTCTTTGTTTTCAGTAAATCTAAGTCCCCTTCCTAATTGTTGTAAAAACACAGTTAAACTCTCAGTTGGACGTAAAAATAATATGGTATCAATTTGGGGAATGTCAACACCTTCATTAAAGATATCAACTACAAATAAATAGTTTATTTCTTTTTTTAACAATCTTGATTTCACATCATCTCTATTAGAACTTCCACTTATAAGGAAATCTGCTTTTAAACCAACTTCCTTAAATTTCTCACTCATAAACTTTGCGTGTTCTTGTGATACACAAAAGCCAATTGCCAAGACATCATTTATATCTGTTAGATATTCTTCACATTTTGTGATTATTTCACCAACTCTTTTTTCACTTAACAAAACATCATTTAGTTCACTAGTTTGATATTTTCCATTTTGCCATTTTATATTTTGTAAATCTACACTATCGCTAATCCCAAAATATTGGAAAGGACAAAGCAGTTTTCTATTTAATGCCTCAGGAAGTCTAATCTCAGAAGCTGTTACTCCACAAAAATCATCTAAAATATTTTCATTATCCATTCTCTCAGGTGTTGCAGTAAGACCTAAGAGAATATTAGCTTCATATTTTTGCAAAATTGGTCTATAACTTTTTGCAGCTATGTGATGTACTTCATCAATTATTATAAAATCATAATAGTTTTTTGTAAGAGAGAGTTTTTCAATATTATTTTGCAGAGTCTGAACAGAAGTAAATAAATACTCATAACTTAAAGGAGTAATTCCATCAACCCATAATTCACCAAAATTATTGTCTTTTAATATCGCTTGAAAAGTAGCTCTAGCTTGTATTAAAATTTCCTTTCTATGTGCTACAAATAGAAGTTTTGCACTTGGATTATTTTGTTTGAATCGTTTATAATCAAAAGCACTTATAACTGTTTTTCCAGTTCCTGTTGCAGCAACTAAAAGATTTTTGTAACGTTTATGAATCTCTCTTTGTACTTGAAGTTCTTCTAAAATTTCTTCTTGATAATGATGTGGTTTTATATCAAAGAAGGTTGAAAAATTATTTGTATCTTTTATGGAACCATTTTTTAGTGCCGTTTGAAGTTTTTGCTTTTTTTCTTGTGTAAAAACTTCAAATTCTTTATCTTCCCAATATGTTTCAAAAGTTTTTTGAAACTTTTTTATTATGTGCGAAATTTCTGAATTTGTTACTTTTAAATTCCATTCTAATCCACTTGTAAGTGCACTTTTTGAAATATTTGAAGAGCCTATATATCCCGTATGAAATCCCGTATCTCTAAAAAACAAATAAGATTTTGCATGCAATCTTTCATTTGCTGTATTATATGAAACTTTGATTTCAGTATTTGGTAAACTTGCTAAAAATTCAACCGCTTTTAAATCAGTTGCTCCCATATAAGAAGTAGTGATAATTTTTAATTGTTTTCCACTTTTTGTAAATTCTCTTAACTCTTTTTCAAATATTCTAATTCCTGACCACTTAATAAAAGAGACCAAAAAATATATTTTATCAGAGGAAAGTATCTCTTTTTTTATTTCACTTTCCAAAGAAACTCCAGCATTACTTCCCGTAAAAAGTTCACTTTGTGTAAGCCCTGTATATGGAGTAATTTCTTTAATATAAGTATCAAAATCTTTTATATGAGAATCAAGTTTTGGTATAACTGCTTTTAAAATAGAAGTATTAATATCAAGTAAATTATCTTTAAAGTCTTGCTTTTCTATTTCATTTTCAAGTAATAAGATTATTTTATTTATGATATTTATTTGTGTTTCAATACTATTTTCACCACTTATTAGATTTAATGAATGATTTATAAAGTCACTTATATATTGCGTTAAAAAAGTAGAGGCTTCTGATTTCTCAATAGTAGTAGTTTTATAATAGATGGTTTCTAAATCCAAAGAATTTAGTTTGTTTGAAATCAAATTATTTATAAGTTGTTCGTATAATCCATTTTTAAACATTTAGAATCCAATTATTTTTGTAAATTGAGTTTATCATATTTTTAATTTAACATATATATTAAATATGAAGTCTTTTTTCAAATATTATCAATTAGTATCATATTATTTAGTATATACCTTAAATTTAAAGTAAATATTAATTTTTATAGATATATAATTAAACATATTTAACTTATATACTAAATAAGAATACATATTAAGGTATTAAAATGGAATCTACTTCTACTAAAATAGGTAAAACTATAAAAATAAGAAGAAAAGAATTAAATCTTGAATTAAAAGATTTACAAGATTATTCGGGTGTTAATTATGTTTCAATATCTGAGATTGAAAATGGAAAAGCAAATCCTACGGTTAAGACACTTGAAAAACTTTTAGATGTACTAGGAATGGAATTAGATATCAAAGTGAAGATTAAATAATGCAAAGAGCAAAAGTTTTTAGAAATAGTATATTTACTGGTTTACTTACAAAGTTTGAAGAAAATAGCTATAGCTTTGTTTATGATAAAGAGTATTTAAATAAAGATATTGGAAAAGCTATTAGTTTAACATTCCCCTTACAAGAAGAAGAATTTACATCAAAAAACTTATTTCCTTTTTTTTATAATCTATTAGCAGAGGGTAAACTAAAAGATATACAATGTAAAGAGCTTAGAATTGATAAAAATGATGATTTTTCAAGGTTATTATTAACAACCAAAGAGAACACAATAGGTTCTATTACAATAGAAAAAGATGAGATATAAAGATGGAAGATAAGATATGTTTAGGCTGTTTAGCAGAAAATAAAAAACTAAGAAATAACTATTGTTCAAAGTGTATTAAAGAACTATTTAATGGAAAGGTACCAAATCCTTTAAATTTTGATAGAGTTGAATTTACTAAAAAAAGAGCAGAATTATCACCTAGAATGTCAATCTCTGGAGTACAAGATAAAATCTCCTTAGCTTTTGAAAAGAAAGATTTAATACCAACTGCAGCTAATGGAAGATATATATTAAAACCTATTACAAATGGAGATGGACATATTCAAAATGAAAAAGATATTGTGGCAAATGAACATCTATCAATGCTTATCTCAAAGAATATATTTAAAATTCCTACAGCTTGGTGTGGTTTGATTAGATTTAGTGATGGAGAGTTAGCTTACATAACAAAGAGATTTGATTATGATGAAGAAACAAACTTGAAATATGATCAAGAAGATTTTGCTGGAATTATGGGAATAACACCAGTAACTCATGGAGAAAACTATAAGTATGATGCTTGTAGTTATTTAGATTGTGCAAAGATGATAAAAAAATATGTAGCATCAAGTGTAGTATCACAAGAAGACTTTTTTAAAAGAATTATTCTAAATTATCTAATATGTAATGGTGATGCTCATATTAAAAATTTCTCTTTATATAGTAAAGTAGATTCTAGAGAATACTTTTTAACACCAAGTTATGATTTATTAAACACAAGATTTCATATAAATGAAAAATATGGAGATATGGCTATAGATTTATTAGATGATTATACTTCTACTTATGAAGCTTATGGTTACTATACTTATGATGATTTTAAAACTTTTGCTAAGTATATAGATTTACCTAAAATTAGATTTAATAAAATTATGAAATTTATTGAAGATTCATATTTAGAAGTAGAAGATTTGATTGATAAATCTTTTTTAAGCTCTGAAGCAAAAGAGTTTTATAAGGAATCTTATAAAGATAGAATGAAAAGATTGAGGATTAAATAGTATAAAATATTTTTATACTATTTGTAACACTCTAAATCGTAACACTAATTTGTACTAAAATTATCAAATATATCTTGCATAACTTCTTTAAATAGGCATCTCACGTCACATAATTTTTTTAATATTTTATACTTTTTTCTGGAAAATACTTTCAATATTCTTATATTTTGGAGTTTTTATTAGTTATCAATTGCAATTACAACTATTTATTGTACATACAGGACATAGACTTTTTTTAGATACCTATATGTTTGTTTTTATAAATATTATATATAGTGTGAAATAGGTGTGAATCGATTTTTTAATAGACATAAAAAAAGCCCGACCTAAACACTGCAAACAGTAATTAAATCGGGCTTCTAGGTGGTACGCCTGGAGGGATTCGAACCCCCAACCGCCGGGGCCGAAACTTGAGAAATTAATTTTTCCAATATTTAACATTCTTTCCAATATTCCTTAAAACACCATAAATAAAGACTTTATAGAAAAATACTGATATTGTATTTTAATTTATAATAACCTATAATTCCAATATTAGATAATTATAGATGGGAAATAGGTGGGAAAAATGAAAAGAATAAACACTCGATATTCTGGTGTATTCTATAGAGAAACAAAAACTAAAAATAGAATTGATAAAACATATTATATCAGATATAAAGATTTAAACAACAAAGATATTGAACAAAAAGTAGGAAAACAATCTGAAGGAATAGATACTCACTATTGTAATAGATATAGAAATGAAATTATTATGAAACAAAGATTAGGAGAAGAACTTCCTAATCTTGCAAAAAATAAAAGAAGCACAAAAGTTTTATTAGATGATATAAAAGAAAAATATTTTGAAAATAGGAAAGAAGGTAGAAGTAAACAAAGTGATCTAGCATCATTTAAAAAACATTTGGAACCTTTTTTTAAAGATTTAAATCTTGAATTTGTCTCTAAAGAAGATATTAGAAGCTTACAAAAAAATTTAAAAGAAAAGGTAAACCCAAGAGGTGAACCTTTATCAACTAAAACCATACATAACATACTTACTATTCTAAAATCTATAACTAATTTTGCACTAAAAGAAGAATTACTAAAAAATGACTATAGAAAATATATTGAAATGGACTCAGTTAGAAACAAAAGAGAAAGATATTTAAAAGAAGAAGAAATAAAGATTTTATTTGACTATTTAAAGGATGATAAAAAACTTTACCTTTTTTCAAAAATTGCTTTAACTACCGGAGCAAGATTAGCTTCAATACTTTTTATATCAAAAAAAGACATTGATTTTAGTAATAATTTAATTACTCTTTATGATTTTAAAAAAGATCAAGATGGAAGAGTATCTTATACAGCTTTTTTAACTGATGAATTATCTAGTCTACTAAAAGATTGGACTATCAATCATGAGTTAAATGAAAAAGTATTTAATAAAAATCCTACTACCATTCAAAAACAAATGAGAATAATTATAAATGATTTGTTTAATAAAGGAATAGATCAAGATGATAGAAAAAACAGAGCAGTAGTTCATACTTTACGGCATACTTTTGCTTCCCATTTAGCAATTAATGGTACACCAATTTTTACTATTCAAAAATTGATAAATCATAGTGATATAAATATGACTATGAGATATGCGAAATTATCTCCTGAAAGTGGAAAAGATGCTATTTTAAATTTAAAATTTTAATAGCATCTTTTTTAATTTTTATTAATTATTTTCTAAAAGATCTTTTATGTCTTGCATATGTAAAATCGCTTCTTTCAATTCTTCTCGATATAAAGGGTTATCATTATGGTGAGAAGCAGGATTTAGTACTCTATTAAGTATTTCCTTTGTATTATTTATATGACTTTCTTTTACATCCCTTCCTTCACAAACATGAATTAAATATTCAAATAACTTTCCTTTTAATCTATTAAGAGCTACTCGTTCATTTTCTGATAGATTTGGGTTTTGATTTATATCTGAATCAATCATTCTTATTTTTTCTATTTCTATTCCATTATTAGAAAAAATTTGCTCAAACTTTTGTCTTTTATTTTGAATAGTTAAATTATATGCTTTTTTTATCTTATCTGAAAAAGATTCAAATTCTTTTTTAACATTCTTCATTTCAGGATCTAAAAAATTAGAGAATACTGCTTCCCCTTCTTTCCTAAGTTCATTACCACAAGCTTCAAACTCATCATCATTAAAATATTTTTCTGCCTTTTGTAAATTTGTCAATTCTTTTTTTATAGAAGGAGCAGTATTTGTAGTTTCATCTTTTGTAAACTTATAATAAACCCATTCTTCATCATCAGTATGCCTTTGTAGTAAATCAAAAAAACCTTTATCATGTGTAAGTATAATCTTTTGAAACTCATCAAAGTAATCAAGTCTAGAGTCATTATCTTTATTTAAAATTATTCTCATAATATCAACTCTATTTGCCATATCGAGACTGTTAAGCATATCATCAAGGACAAGAATCTTGAAGTCTGTCTCATTCTGAACTCTTGTTCTTAATGCTCCTATACGAATTGCAATTGCAATCCGAGTTAACTGTGCCTCATTAAGAAAAGACTGAACCCTATGTACTTCAATCCATTCTTCAGTATTTTTATCAAATATTTCAACCATTAATTTTATTTGTAATTCACTGTAACGAATAGCGTCATTTCCATCTTCCCATAACTTTTTCTTTATATTCTCATATCTAAATTTTTTATTAAAAATAAGAGAGACCTTAACTACATCTTCTCCTTTAAAAAAATGATCTTTTAAAAAGTCATTTGCATTAACTTCTATTTGAGATAATAAGCTACTTATATTTGTATTTAAATTATTTATTTCATTAATAAAGCTATCTTTTACTCTTCCTTTTGAGGGAGCTCCACTTCCAGTTAGAGGAATATTTTCTGTCTTGTTCCTTATTATTTCTAACCAAGGAACTACTGTTGTATCATCAACAAGAAAAGGAAATATATCCCTTTCAAATACAGACCATAAATTCACTTCTTGCCTATGAGAAACACTATAAAAGTTATGCAATAACTTATAGTTTATAAAATCACTTGATGAATTTAGTTCCTGAATTGTTTCATTACCTAATGTATTAATATTATTTTTAGAAATAATATTAGTATGCATTTCTCCATTATCATCTATTGAAGTCATTTCTATAAATGAATTTTGATCTTCTGACATAAATAAATTTAAAAGACTTTGATGTGTATCTACAATATCTTTGTCAAAATATTTAAAGTATTTCTGAATTTCTTCTTCTGATATTTTGATACTACTCTGTAAGAATGTATATAGAGCCCAAAATAATGATGATTTACCAGCACCATTATTACCATAGATCAATACATTTTTTCCATCAAAATCAAATACTTCTTCTTCTTTAAAAGCTTTAAAATTACTAATTTTTAATTTTTTTATTCTTTTCATGAATGCTCCAAAATAGGTTTTAATATATTAGGACTTCTAACTGCAAATAATTTTATTCTATTTCTAACTTTATTATCTGGATGAGTTAAAGACTTATGTATCTGAAGTATAATTTCGTGTTTTTTATTAGAATCTAAGCTTTCAAACTCTTCATTTTTTAATATAGTAGATATTTCTAACTGGAATAACTCTATTACATGTATATTTTTATCAAGCATATGTTTTTCAAAATATAACTCAAAAACAATTGCATTTATTATTTGTTTAAAATTATTAATTATTACATCTACATTATCAAAAATCGATTTTGTATTGATTAAAAAATCAAGACAATCAACCATTGTATTGAACAGATTCAAATCAATTTTAGATAAATCTGGAATGGGAATACTACTAATCTCATTTCTTCCCATATTTAGATACCCCCCTGCCATGGACAATGAATTATAATACTTAGAGAACCAAAATGAACTAGTAGTTGAATTTAATATTGCAGTTAATGATTTAAGATATATTTCTTTCCCAAGAATTATTGTTGTTGATTTTCCTGCTAAGAAATCTCCCTTATCATAAAAAGCCTCAATTTTGATTGCCATACCTGCAATTATAATTTTAGGACTTATTGATTGCTCAAATCGAACTTCATTTATCTTTTTTAATGATTCAATATTTACAATAGGTTTTTCATATTTTCCTTTAATATATTGGGTACTTTTTGTATCCCACAAAGTTTCAAAAGGATCAATTGTTCCAGTATTGACAAATTTTAAATAATTTTCTTGATTTTCGTCTAACTCAACTATTACTTCTTTAATCTTATATGCTTCATTTACTGTTGCGGCACCTAATACATTAAATCCTGAAGAAGCGATATCTCTAAAACTAGAAATATGTAATATAAGATTAATTATATCTTTATCAAAAAAATATTTATCCCAGAATATATCTTTAGAAAAAATGTTTTTATCAATCTTATTTATACTCTTATAATCCTCTAAAGAAGACATTACTTTTGTAGTCACATAACTATTTTCAATATTTTTATGTATTCTAAAAACTATTGGATATACATCAGCTTCTCTAAATACATTAACATATGAATAATCTATAAGTTCAACAATATTATATTTATTCATAAAAGATCTAAGAGCCTGGGTATATTTTGCAGAAATCAATTTATTCGGTACAATTAAACTTATACAACCATCTGTTTTAGCTAGAGATATACTTTTCTCAATAAAGACTACAAAAATATCCCAGTTTCCTTTAGCTGTGTTATATTTACTTTTTAATTCATCTCTAAATAAAGGCATACTCTTAACCATTGATTCAGAGTCAATATAAGGAGGATTTCCTATAACAATATCAAATTCACTTTTTATACCAAACATCCATTCTGTATTAAAAAATGAACTACTTATATTTTGATCATAAGGATCCCAATTGGCTAATTGTTTCGCTATTCCTGAAGGAATTCCATGTTCAGTAAGCTTTATAGATATTTCATTTCTTAACTTTTGATCTAATTCTCTTAACTTCTTTTTAGTCTGAGGAGTCTTTGCATTAAATATCTTATGTCTTACTTTTTTTAAATGATCTTCTAATTCTTTTATCTCAATTTCTTCAAAAACAGTATCTTTAACCTTCTCAACATCCAATAATGTATTTGCAGTAACAAACTTGCTCTCTAAATTAGGTAAAGGTCTTATTCCAAAATTTTCTTTAGTATTGTTTATATTTTGTTCAACAACTAAAGATATAAAAAATCTTAATTTACTTATTTGTATTGCAATAGGTTGAACATCTACTCCAAAAATTGTATTTTCAATCAGGAACAATTTTCTTGCATAATCAGGATGATTTATATCTATATCAAATGCATCATTAATTTCTTTTAATTTATGTTCTCTTTCATTTCTATCTTTATTTTTAAAAACTTCATCTGTTTCTTTTTTTGCTTTCTCTAGTTGAAGATTAAACCAATGCTTATTTTCAGGATCTAATTTATGTAATATGTGTACCATTTTTTGAAGAGCTCCCATTGGAAAAGCCCCACTCCCCACTGCGGGATCTAATATTTTAATAGAATCTATTGCATTAATAATCTCTAATACTTCATTTTCATCTTCAAATGGCTGAGTATCTGAATAATCCAAAAGTTTATGTAGTTTTTTAGATAATGACTCGTCATCCTTATTATTAACTAACTTACCTTTTAAATAATCTATTAAGCTTTCATCAACCATATAACTCACAATCTGTCTTGGCGTATAAAATGAACCTGTTTGTTTTCGTGCAGTCATTTTTGTTTCTGGATTATAAGATGCTAACAAGTTTTCAAAAACTTTTCCTAAAAGTTCAGGATCTAAAGCAACATCTTCTTCTATAGGAGTATTTTCAGCTACTGTAAACTTATATGATTTTAAGATATTTATGAGTCCTTTAACTGAAGCATTTTTAAAAGAACTATTTTTACTTCCATATTCAATACTAAGATCAACGATCTCTTCTTGTCCAAAAAATAAAAAATCTGGGACTACTAAAGCAAGTTCTTTCTGGCTATCTGAAAAAGAATCTTCATATTGAATAAAAGGGTTGCCTCTTTTGTCTTTTTTGGAAGGATGAGGGGTATCTAAACACTCAAATAGTCCTCCATTCATAAAAGGTACTATTCCTTCTACTAGAGTTATAAACTCATTTGGATTTTTAAAATACTCTTTATATCGCATTAAATTAAATGTAAATTTATGATGATTATATTCTCTAAATTTTCTTTTTCCCATTTCTTGATTTAATGTAGCAAAAAACAAGTTCTGTAAAATTGCTTTGTAATAAAAACTTCTTTTATCTTGACCTGCAAATAAAGTATCTTCTTCTATTTTTTTAGGATCAAACTCTTTTAATATATTTTTAATTTTATCTTCTTCAAAAAGATCATTAGGAATTAATCCTTTCTCTTTTATAAACCAAACAAAGAGTAATCTGGTTAATAATCGAATGACATTTTTAGATAAATATTCCCTTTTTAATCTCTCACTATAGTTATATTCTGTTCGCTGGGGTTCATTAGGAAATGTTACTTCATGTATTGCATAAAGATACCAATGCTGTAACTCTCTATAAAACTTTTTATTTAATAATGAAACATCAAAAACTTTTTGCCAATAAGAATAAAGTTCCTCATAGGTACTTATACTATTAGGGAGTTTCATTTCTTCCAAAATATCTAAATGCCCTCTATGTAGATTATCAATTTCAATATCTCTTAAAATTGATACTTTACCAATTTTCTCTCCATCTCTCCATTTTTGATTTGTTTGATATTCCTGTCTTTCAGTACTAGATAAAGATAACTTATTTCCATATTTAAAAAGTATAACTACTGGGGTATACTCAAAATTACGATTAAATACTCTTGATATTTTTGATAACTCTGATCTTGAAGGATTTATAATGTTTAAATTTATAGCGAAAATTAATAAGCTATCATATCTTTTTGACTTTAATTCTAATTTATTATTCTTGTTTTCAAAAATTTTATCATCTATGCCACCTATTAAAAATGTGCTATCAATTATATTAAAATTTTTGTTTTCTCCAAATAATGTACTTATATCTATTTCATCTTCAATAATATTATTTAGAGGTACATTCAAATATTGAAAAAAAGCTCTTGAAGCTTCATTAAAACTATTTATCTTAAAGTTTTCTATTACTTGTTTTATATTCATTTTATACCTTATCTAATTAGCTAACGACAAACCATACAATTAAATTATAATTTTCTATATCGAATTCTTTATCTAATGTTTCATTTTTATTTAATCTCTGAATTGAAAGCTTACTTCCTTTCATTATTCCAGAAAGTAACTGATTACTTTTTTCTTGTTTTATAGGTTTAGCCCAAGTATATATCATTTCTTGTAATTTAGATATCATTTCGAGATCACCAGCATCTATAAATGCAGGAACATTTCTAACTTTATTTTTATTATCTGATATAAACTCTAATATTTCTTTTTGATTTTCTAATATCTTTATTCCATCAGAATTTATATAAATCAACTCATACTGACCATTATTAATGTTTTTTAGAAGTGCTATTAGCTTAATGTCATTTAAAGTGTTTTCTATTGAAAATCCGCTAAATACACCTTTTGGCATATTTTCATAAAAATCATTTTTCTTCTTCATTTCCTCTAATAAGTCTTGTCTAAACTGTTCTAAAGATAAATCATTAAATCCTAATGAAGTATCAGAAGTTTCTATATCATCCCAAGAAATATTTAATTTTTCTAACATTTTTGCAGTTTGATTCTTTTCTAGATTTTCATCTTCTATCATTTCTTGTAAATTATCTGTAAATTTTGTGTCTATTTCACTACCAACAACTTTCATTGTTGCCATTTTTTCCTCTATTCTAGATTGTAAATTCAAGTACTCATTTACATCACTTGAAGGCCAAAAATTAACACCATAAATAACATCATTTTTAGAACCTATTCTATCTATTCGTCCCATACGTTGAACTATTCGTACCGGATTCCAATGAATATCGTAATTAATTACCATATTCGCATCTTGTAGATTTTGTCCTTCACTTAATACATCTGTAGCAATTAATATGTCTAAAGGTTGATCTAAAAGTTTTTTAGTATCATCGCTATTAACTAATATCCATTCTTTCCAATCAGAATATGATTTACCATTAAATCCATTCCATTCTTTTTCATTATATAGTTTTGTAAACGGTGCAAATCTTTGTAAAATTTTTTCATAGTTCTTTGTATTACCATGAACTAGACCTATTTTTTCAATACCTCTTTTCTTCAATTCTTTATTTATATATTTTGCGGTATCAGTATATGCAGTAAATATAATTACTTTATTTTTCTTTTTATTTATAATCTCAATTAATTTTTCTATCTTAGTATCTTTAGAAGTATTTCCATTTTCTTTTGATAATGATTTTTCAAAACTCTTCAAGTTTGACAAAAGCTTCTGCATAGCACTTAAATCTTTTTTTAAATCAGATATAAAATTATCTAATTCTCCACAACTATCTATTTCTGATAACTTAATCTCTCTTTTTCCTATTGCTAATTCAGAAAATGATTCATTATCTTCTTCTAAAAAGTTATCTTCTTTAATTATTTCATCTACTTTATTAGATTTATATATCATAGCTATATCGTATATACTTTTATGATAATCATTAACCCTTAATATCGTATCATAAAAAGATTTCCATGATGACTCAAATCGTTTTGCTAATAATATATATATCATCTTTACCAAAGCCTTATCTCTAAGCCTTTCATTATGAGTTACATCACTTATTTCTTCTTCTATATAATATGCAGGTTTATAAGCAGTTAACTTTGGAGGTAAACTATCTAGGAGATCTTTAAACGTAGTAAACTCACCTATGTTTTTTGGTGTTATAAATATATTTAAAGGTTTTTCTTTTTTTGGAAACTTGAGATTATCTATCATATTTCTTGTTCTTGCAACAGTAAGAGAATCAGTAAGTTTAATAAAATCTGTTGGCAACTTTTCAATAAATGTAGAAATCTTTTTATTCTTAGATATTGACCATTTATTAAATTCTCGTTGTGATACTCTAAATACTCCAGATAAACTTTTTATATCTAAAGTTTCTAAAAAGCCATGATCATTATCTTTTACAATTAAATTAAATTGATTTTTTATATCATTTAATGAATTATTTATAGGAGTTGCAGATAATAAGAGAATTTTTAGATTCTGATTTTTCTTTAAAATTGTTTCCACTAAAAACTTATATCTATTTGACTTAGCATTTCTAAGATTGTGGCTTTCATCTATAACTAATAACTTAGGCTTATCATTTTGTAGATGAGAAAAATCAATATCATCTTTTTCAAGCCTTTCTTCAAATAAATCAGTATGATATCTTATTATATAATCAAATTTATCATTCTTAAACTTTGAATTTTTTCTTTTTAAGTATTGTTTCCAATTATGCTCTAGTTTTTTAGGACAAAGAAGTATTGTCTCACGCCCTTGAAGTTGATAATATTTTATAACTGCTAATGCACTCCATGTTTTCCCAAGTCCTACAGCATCAGCTAAAATTGCTCCATCATAATATTCTAGCATTTTTATTAAGCTCATAACACCTTTTTTTTGAAAATCATAAAGAGTGTTAAAAATTATTGAGTTTTCTAATCTACCTATTTCACGATTAAATTTTGGATCTTTATATTCTTTTAGAAGCTCTTCCCCAAATAATTCAAATAGTACTTTATAATATAATTCTTTAGGTGTATACTCTATAAATATTTGTTGTATTTGTTTAATAATATATTCTTTAAAATCTACTTTTTTAGTTCCCTGATCTTCATCATTTACTGTTTTTTGGTAGTGAGCCTGTGGCTTATTCCAAAGTTCTTCAAACCATTCTAAAATATGTTGAAACTCATAATTATTGCCTGTCTCTGCAATATTTAATTCGATATTATTTGTACGAGTTAAGCCTATTCCAGATTCAGTTAAATTTGAGCTTCCCATTAAAAAACTTTTATCATTATCTCTTCTCGTATCAAAGATATATGCTTTTGCATGACAGAAATTAGGTTCAAGTGTTTTTATTTCTACTGTTGATTGTTTTAAAAAATCTACTGCTTCAATTGCTATGTTTTTTAATTTCAAAGAAGCTTCAATATTTATATTTTCATTTAATAGGTTTATGGCAAAATTTTCATCTTGCTGAGTACTTACTATATCACCTAATATAAACCGATATTTTTTTATTTTTTTATTAGTCACTTTAGACAAGAAACTCAAGGCTCCAACGGTAAAATATCCTGTTACGATATCTAACGTTCCATCATTTGTATAATCAGACAACCATTCATAAACTTTTTTATTTTTATTCTCATTATCAAGTAGCATTAGTAACCTATTTATTTAGTAATCAAGAGTATACAATATTATTAATTCATATTTTATTTATGTTGAGCAATAAAATTGCGAATAAATTCAAGATTGTTAAAATTTTCATTTAATTTATTAATGACAGTCTTTTACACATCTTGCCTTTTTCTCTTATTGTAATTTATTAGATTTTAATGCATTTTTATCAAAAAAGTATAATTTAAGCTAAGTGTAACTAAGTTGACATAAAATCTAACTAACTCTAATTAAATGATATATATTGTGATATAATTATTTTCTATATATATAAATATTTAAGGCACTTTAATGAATAAAATAAAAAGAGGGACTGGAAAAATTGAGTTTTTTACAAATCTTGATTATATAGAAAAGAAATATTATGCTGGATATGTTGTAGCAAAAGAACTTTATAATTTAACAAAAAAAGAAAAAAATATCACTATGTCATATAAGCAATTTAGTATATATTTTAAAAAATATATCTTTAGTCAAGATAAAAGATTTACTAATCAAGATATTTCAAAAAATGAGTCTAATTTATCAAATAAACTTGAAGAACAAAAAGTAATAGATAAAACTCCAAAAATAAGAAAAATTATCGTGGGAGATAAAAAACATAAACCTTATAATCCACACACTAGAGAAATTGATCCCAAAGATATTATATAAAATAAAATTCTTAGATTTTTATCAAAAAGTTCATCAGTTGACGTAACCAGGATATCTCCATTTAGAGATATTTGAATTTGGTTTTTAAATATATTATCTTCATTGTTATAATAACTCCAATATTCAAAGATATTGTATTTACACTTTTCAAGTAATTTAGGAGTAGGAATCTTCGCTTTCTTTTGATTCTGATTGACTTTTTTATTTGCGGGTAATAAATTCCACAAATCATTATTACCCCAAATAGAATAAGGTATTATATGATCTATATCTATTTTATCTAAAGCATAATTTTTACCTGTCCAAATACATTTTACTTCTTCAAAATTCTTAAGTTTCCTTCTAATAAAAGAAGTATCTCTTATATCTATACTTTCAATATTTAATAATTCATCAACAAAGCTTTTATTTGTAAAGTATACTTCTTCAAAAAAGAGTTGAACTTGCTATTTTAATTCAGAATCTTTTAATTCAGAGTATGAATTCATGTTACCACTCCAATCCTTATCTTCTTCCTTTAAAATCAATACTCATTATTTTCATATTTGTATTTTTCATATAAAACTTTCCATTTTCTTGTTTTATAAAATCTAATAAAGCATTATTAAACTCTTTATTAATAGAAGTTTTACTTATTTTATAAGTAGCAATACCCTTATCATCTAATCTTAATGTGACGGTAGCCTCACCTTCTAAGTTTTTTATGTACTTAATGCTTCTTTTCTCTATTATGTTACTAATAATTTCTGCATGTTGTTTATTGAATTTTTTAGAATTTGCAAAAAGATTTAAACATAGAAATAAACTTAATAATAAATACTTCATGATAAAAATGAGTCTTAGTATTTAGTTCTAGTTAATGAACAATTTCTATACTCTCCGCTTTTATAATTAGTACATCTTCCATATACTCTATCATTTTCTTTTAATCTACTTTCCTTAGATATTCTTCCTTTTATGTCTTTTCCATTATCTAAAGATACTTTTACTCTTATATATCTACTTCTTTCTGAGATATCAGTTACTATTCCTCTAACACTAATTGATTGATTCTTATTTTCTTCTGTTTTTCTTTTGAATGTTGCACTATGACTTCCTGCATAAGTTAGTGTACTCGCAATAGCTATTATCAATAATTTTTTAATCATTTATAACCTTTTTATTTTATTATAATTAAAATTATTAAAAAGTAAAATTAATTATTAATAAGATTAGAAGCTCTTGTATTGATATTTTACAAGTTATTAATTTAAGATCTTAACTTTCATGATTCTTAATATATTTCATAATTTAATTGTGATTTATAGATACATACTATTAATTATACTAATATCTTCACATAGTACATCTCTTAGGGTTAACAAATAGCAAAAATTAAAGAGTTAAACTTGCTATTTAATCAAAATCCAATAAAACATAATATATCAAATTATTATTGATTAAATCCAACAAAAAAGAATTTCAATATTCGTATTAAATTAGTTTGCTTGTTTACTCTTAAAATCAATTTTTGCAACCTCTTATATTTGGAGCAGTTTTTACTGAAAAATAGTATGTTACAAAAAGACTTGAAATTTGGAACTTGTTCAAAAAGTACAGGTTGTTGAACTTATTATTCTAACTTAGATACTTTTAAATTCTAAGTATGCATTAGTGTAGCCGCATCAATTTTATAATTATATTTCACATATATACTAAATAAGACTTTTTTCATCAAATATTTACAATCTACATCCTAATATTTAGTTTATAAGCTAACTTTAAAGCAAGTATTTATTTTAGAAGCTATATAATTGATCATATTTAACTTATATACTAAATAAGAACATATATTAAAGGTATTAAAATGGAAGCGACCTCTTCTAAAATAGGAAAAATTATAAGAATAAGAAGAAAAGAATTAAATCTTGAATTAAAAGATTTACAAGATTATTCAGGTGTTAATTATGTTTCAATATCTGAGATTGAAAATGGAAAAGCAAATCCTACAGTTAAAACACTAGAAAAACTTTTAGATGTATTAGGAATGGAATTAGATATCAAAGTGAAAATTAAATAATGCAAAGAGCAAAAGTTTTTAGAAACAGTATCTTTGCTGGTTTACTTACAAAGTTTGATGAAAATAGCTATAGCTTTGTTTATGACAAAGAGTATTTAAATAAAGAGTATACAAAAGCTATTAGTCTAACATTCCCTTTACAAGGAGAAGAATTTACATCAAAAAACTTGTTTCCTTTTTTTTATAATTTATTGGCAGAGGGTAAATTAAAAGATATACAATGTAAAGAGCTTAGAATTGATAAAAGTGATGATTTTTCAAGATTATTATTAACAACAAAAGAGAACACAATAGGTTCTATTACTATAGAAAAAGATGAGATATAAAAATGGAAGATAATATATGTTTAGGCTGTTTAGCAGAAAATAAAAAACTACGAAATAACTATTGTTCAAAATGTATTAAAGAACTATTTAATGGTAATGTACCAAATCCTTTAAATTTTGACAGAATTGAATTTACTAAAAAAAGAGCAGAATTATCTCCTAGAATGTCAATCTCTGGAGTACAAGATAAAATCTCCTTAACTTTTGAAAAGAAAGATTTACTACCAACTGCAAGTAACGGTAAATATATATTAAAACCTATTACTAATGGGGATGGACATATTCAAAATGAAAAAGATATTGTGGCAAATGAACATTTATCAATGCTTATATCAAAGAGTATATTTAAAATTCCTACAGCTTCATGTGGTTTAATTAAATTTAATGATGGAGAATTAGCTTATATAACCAAGAGATTTGATTATGATGAAGAAACAAACTTGAAATATGATCAAGAAGATTTTGCTGGAATTATGGGAATAACACCAGTAACTCATGGAGAAAATTATAAATATGATGCTTGTAGTTATTTAGATTGTGCAAAGATGATAAAAAAATATGTAGCAACTAGTATCGTATCACAAGAAGATTTTTTTAAAAGAATTATTTTAAACTATCTAATATGTAATGGCGATGCTCATCTTAAAAACTTTTCTTTGTATAGTAAAGCAGATTCTAATGAATACTTTTTAACACCAAGTTATGATTTATTAAACACAAGATTTCATATAAATGAAAAATATGGAGATATGGCTATAGATTTGTTAGATGATTATACATCTACTTATGAAGCTTATGGTTACTATACTTATGATGACTTCAAAACTTTTGCTAAGTATATAGATTTACCAGAAATCAGATTTAATAAAATTATGAAATTTATTGAAGATTCATATTTAGAAGTAGAAGATTTGATTGATAAATCTTTTTTAAGCTCTCAAGCAAAAGAGTTTTATAAGGAATCTTATAAAGATAGAATGAAAAGATTGAGAATTAAATAGTATAAAATATTTTTATACTATTTATAACACTCTAAATCGTAACACTAATTTGTACTAAAATTGTCAAATATATCTTACATAACTTCTTTAAATGGGTATCTACAGACACATAGTTTTTTTGATATAAATTTGATAATCTTGTCTCCTAAATTATAGTCCAATTATTTTTCCAATAATCAATATCAAAGTTCCCATATCTCTCATAATATTTGATTAAATCTTTAAAAAATAAATTTTTTATTTCTTTAATATCTTCTTCATTGTTAATTTTATTCCACAAAATATTTGAAAATGCAATATTATTCAAATCTTTACAATGATACATAAACCTTTTTCTTTCAAACTTTTCAAATGGATTAGATAAAATATTTTGTTTTATTTTTGAATTATTATCTATAAAATCTTGATTTTCGAAAGGACTCTTATTTCTATCTACTTTTAAATTATTATCAATTCTATGTTGATAAAACTTTCTAAATTCTATAAGTAAATCATCTAAATTAACTTCACCATTATTGTCAATTGTCTTGAACATTGAAAGCATAAAAATGATTTTATAGGAAAGAGAATAGTTTCCCTCCTTGATAAACTCAAAAAAATCTTCATATATGGTTTCATCATTATGAACCTTTAACTTTTTATCTTTTCTTATCTCTTCAATTTTAGAAGGGTGATAATAGTTTAGAAATTGTTTGCCTATAGAGATCTGAACATCTGGAGTAACTTCATTTTTCTTTACCCAAGAACGTAATGTTCCTGTTGAGATAAAAAGTTCTCTTGCTAGTTGTTCATCACTAAGGTAATCAGAATATTTCTCCTCAAAAGTAAAAATATCAATATATTCAAGTTTTCTCTCTTCTTCATAAAGTCCCTCAAGTAGAATTTCTTCATAGGATAATTTATTTGGATTTAACATATCTGTCCAAGGTTTATATTCAGAGATTCCCAAAAGAGCATGAATAGACCAAGGAGTATTTTTAAATGTTCCTGCCCCTCCATAGTTATCAACAACATCAATTACATAAAGAGCTTCTTTCCCTTTATGTTTTCTTGTGCCTCGTCCTAACTGTTGTGCATATAAGACTTTAGACATAGTGGGTCTTGCCATAACTATAATTGAAGTTCTTGGAGAATCCCATCCTTCATTAAGTAATGAACAAGTTGTTAAAAATTGGATTTCTCCATTTTGATATTCTTCAATATACTTTTGTGAATTATTATCATTTCCACTTACGGCTTTACATGATATTTCATTGTCTTGTAGAAGTTTTGCTACTTTTTTGGCATGTGCAACTGAAACACAAAAAATCAATCCTGATTTAAAAGGCATAGTTTTATCAACAAAATACTTTTTTAGCACATCAACAATAAGTTGGTCTCTTGATGGTGTAATTACTGTTTTTTGTAAATCAGTTGAAGAATAGTCTTTTCCATTAAATCTAACTTCTGATAAGTCAATATTACTTTTAACTCTAAAAGCTTTTATTGGAGCTAGAATATCTTGTTTAATTGCTTCAACCAATGTTAGGTTTGATTCATATTTTCCAAATATTTCAGCCAAACTTTTTTCATCAAGTCGCTTATCTGTTGCTGTTAAACCTAAAAGAATTTGAGGATTAAAATATTGAATAACTTTTTGTAAAGTTGGTGCAACGGCATGATGAGCTTCATCAACTGCAATATAGTCAAAATCTAAACTGTTGAATTTTTGATAATATCTACTCATCCAAGAATATGTTTGTATTAAGATTTGGGAGTTTTTCTCTTCACCAATTAATACTTTTACATGTAATTCATTTTCAAATCTATAATTTACTTTCTTTATAGTGTCTATTTTTAACTGTTTTGTGGGAACTAAAATCAAAACTTTTAAATATTTGTCTTTTTTATACTGTTCTATCAAATCAGCAATTAAAATTTCAGTTTTACCCGTACCTGTTGGAAGAACAACTAAAAAGTTTTTTTCTCCGTTTTCTCTTCTTTGTTCAAGTTCTTTAAGTGAATCAATTTGATGACTTAAAAGTGTAATTTCTCTTGAAATTGAAAGCTTTTGTAAATCTAGTAAATCTTCAAGATCACCGATATATTTTTTTACTTCATCGTAAAAATTATCAGTTGTTTTCATTCCCTCTAATGACCAACGAAAAACTTTAAATCCATAAGCTACTAAAGAATTTTGTTTATGTAGTTGAGATTTATATTTAGTTTTTCCAGTAATTATTGGATGATGATAAGTTTCACCATTTTTTTCTATTGCAATATTATAATCTTTATGTTGTATTAGATAGTCAACCCATCTTGTCTGACCATCAAAATCAATAATAGGAAACTCTCTTCTTATTTTTGACAAAGACTCTCTACCATAACATTCAATAAAAGCTGACTCAAAATAAGCCTCTGGCAGTGTTGGATCAATTTCTTTTAATTCTCTATTTGCTCCACTTTGTTTTATTTTATCTTCGTTAAAATCATTGTTTTGAATATGTGAATAAATAACTTTGAACTCTTCAAAATCTTTTTCATCATCTATCAAAAATCTATAACATGAATCATATTTAAACATTAAAGAGTTCTGCTCTTTTGTATACTCATTGTATTTAAAAGCATTTGACTTATCACAGATTTGATAATCAATCATAATTGCATTATTATTTGAGTTAATTAATAAAAAACCTCTCAGTAGCTCTTTTTCAAATTTAAACGTAGGTTTTAAAAAATCTATAACATTTGTTTTAATAATTTCTATATTCATATTATTTCTGAGCTACTAAAGTAAGCCACTCAATACCATTTCTATTGAGTCCGTCTTTATTTCTTTTTGTTTCAATGATTTTGAATCCTGAATCTTCACAAATTTTAATCCACTCTTCAAAATTCAATACTAAAAAGAACCTTCCTTTTTCATCAAACCCATTCTTATCAATATCATCTCTAAATAAAGAAATAGACATTAAAAATTTTCCATTTTGATTTAATAAATTATATATTTTTAGGATGGTTTTTTTTATATCAGTTTTTGTTAAATGCATTAATGTAGCAATTGAATAAATTCCATCAAATTCTCTATCAAATTGTAAATCATTTGGTAAAATTTTTTGAAATAGTTTCCCCAATAATTCAGGATGAATATTTTTTGCTTCCTCTATCATATTTGATGAGCCATCAATTCCTATAATATTATAGTTATGTTTCGTCATAAACATAGCATCACGTCCTGAACCACAACCAATTTCAAGTAATTGTGATTCTTTTGTAAAAGTGTTTATTAAAAAATCTTGTAAGTCACTTATATCAGCTGATTCATATCGAGAAATTAGAGAATTTGCATTTTTTTCATAATAATTGATTGTATTCTTCATGTTCTATCATCCAAAGATAATGTTTTTGATTCTATCATTATTATTCCTCTATTTGTTTTTTTCACAAATTTGCTTTATGATTTCATATACCCATAGTGTCGTACTTTGTGTATCTTTTAAAATTTTATCATACATTTTATAATCAATTTGCTCTTTGATTTTATGAATCGTTTTAGAAGTTATATGATCTTTGCCTAAAGCTTTTAATGATTGAACAATTAAAGAACTCTCTTTATATTTAAAACCAATGTCTTTTAAAGCTGACTTTTTAAATTCTAGAGTTATGTTCTCTAGTATTTTATACCTTTTATTTGGTCCATCTGAAAGATAAATATATTTTGCTTGTATTTGTGTTGAAAGATCTAAAAGATTTAAAGCGCTATCTCCATAAACTTCAATTCTCCAATTAAATTTTCTAGCATATGCACGGGCTACTTGATCTATATCTGGACTTAACTCTTTTTGTAAGAGATCACTGTATTTAGGATAATCATAAATTCCTCTTGATATTCTTCTGATTTTTTTATTTTTTGATAAATCAGATAAAGTACTATCTATTTGTTGTCTATCGAATTTTTTGATTAGATCACTTGATGAGAATGCCCACCCCCTACCATGACCAGATATAAAATAAAATACCTTTTGATAGAGTTTCATAGCATTTTCCTATTAGTATATTTCCAGAAAAAAGTATATCTTTTTCTGGATTTTAAGTTTATTAAATATAAATTATATAGTTTATAGCTAGTAAAAATTCCCAAATATATCAATATGTATTTAAAAAAATCGTATTCTTGTATTTTTTTTGTGAAAATTTCACTTTTAAGAATGATTTTCTATCTTTTTATGTAAATTTAAACACACTTGGTGACAGTACAGCCAATACTTAGGAACAGTACTAGCTATACTTTTGGTAATGTCTTATTTCTAAGTTAGTAATAAAATCATTACGAACTAACACTATAAAATAAAAACGTAATAGATTTATTACTGAACGTAATGAATTCATTACTTTTTTGATCTTAATATAAAATTAAAGCGTACTAAATCTATTACGTTTTAAGTTAATAAGAATAACTATTCCCATCTTTTTTATTAGATATATTTTTAATAACTTGCATTTTTTCATCTTTGAATTTAACATTTAAATTATACTTTTGAACAGTTTTGATTACTTCTCTTTTAAAATCTTCTGTTCCTGTAATGTCTAATTCATTTCCATATTTAGCAATAGCCATTTTTAAAACGGTCAGAATTTCATTTGACTTACTATTATTTATATTTATTTTTAAATGATTACCTTTATCTATAACTCTGCTTTCATCATTAATTCTATAGGTTATGGATCCATCTTTATTAACTATTTTTTCTCCAAGAGAAAAAATCTGATTATTCATTTGTCCACTTACCGCTGCAAAAGTATTTTCTCCAGGTTTAATTTCTGGTTTAATTCTTCTCAACGATTCAAGGGCTATTTGATCACCAGTTAAAGATTTATTTATAAGATAGTCTTTATATGAAAGTTTTTTATATTTTGAATAGATCGCTAACCTTTGATCTTTATATTTTATTTGAAAAGTACTTAACTCTTTTTTTCTTGATTCCTTAATCATTTTATAAATCTTTTGTTTCTCTTGTCTAGAGATAGTTCTATCTTTCATAGTTTTTTCTCTGTATAGTTGCCACTTCTTTTTAATATTAGATTTATATAATTCTCTTTGCTGCTTTTCTTCTGCTAATAATTTTTCTTTTTCCTGGAGCTTTAATTTTTCAAACTCTCTATATTCATCCCAAAGATTTGATTTCATATTAGGTTTTAGTTCAAACTTATGTGTAGGTTCTATTTTGTCTATAATTGCTTTTAAAGCCTCTTTATCTTTTTCTCCGTATCTTTCATTAAGTTTAGCTTTTGAAAGCTCTCTGTTTATATCTGAGGCTTTTATAAATAGTTTTTTAGATCTACTTGATATTACATTTCCATTTCCTCTATCTCTTAATTCTAAATCATATTTAGCTAATGTTTCATAAAGATCTTTCCAGGTGCTTTGATCATCTGCAAGTACTTTTTTTATATCAGCACTAACTGTATTTTTTACCCAGTCTTTAAAATTGATTATTCCAGTATGAACAGTTTTGTCATCTATATCATTTTTCTTTTCATCTGGAGTTCTTTTTGTATGATTAGTGATTTGCAAATTATGTTTTATTTCTAGTTCTGCAGATTTTCTTTGTAGAGTTAACTTATCAAAAGATAGATTTTTAATCTTGTGAGTTATTGGATCTATTAAGTTTACAGCAACATGAATGTGCTTGTTATTAGTGTTTGTATGAATAACACTTAACCTTTGACAATCTTCAAGCCCTAAAGATTGTAAAAGTTCCTTTTCAATATCTTGAATTATCTCATCACTTGGGTTCTCATTTTCTTGAAAAGAAACAATCAAATGATAAGTTTTATCTTGTTTTACTCTTTGATTCAAAGATTGTGTATTTTCAATCTCTAGAATGTTGTGATCTATTTCCGTATAACTACAATTTGAGAAATAATAAGTTTCTACTTTTTCCATATTGTTTCTTAGATCTAATATATAATTTGCTAAAGCTTTATAACTCGATTTTGTAGCTTTTTTTGCAGCTACTTTTTTAACTATCATGCTTGTTTCTGCATTATTTTTAATGCTTCATTTTTTAATATTAACTTTAGTCTTTCTATATCATTTACAAGATTGTCTATATCTTTGTAACTTCTAGTGTTACTAAAGTCATGTTTATCTGCTCTATTATCCTCTAACCACATTTTAAAAAGACCTCCTAATCTTCCCATATCTGCATTTACTTTTAAAAGATTAGCAGCTGCTTTTTCATCAACTATAGATTTTATAGGATAATTAAGACCTAATGATCTTAAATATCCTGGGATTTTCAATCCATATTTATTAGAGTTTGAAACTAAGTTTTCTTGTTCATCTTGATTAACTCTAACAGTAATTTTTATATCTCTTCTTTTTTGTGGATCTATTGAAGTTCTCATATTAGTCTTTCATAAGATTTTCATTTTCTATATATTGATTTTGTGAAATATAAGCTTCCACTTGATCATAAGTTAGTAGGGTTTTAGATTGTTCAATCTCTAGATTATGAATATCCTCTAGTCGTATTTGATATTGATCTTCTTGAACTTCTTGAATACTGTGGATACGATATAAGAATTCATCAGTTACATTTCTCGACTTTATAAATTTTTTGAGGATTATTTTCTTATTCAAAAATTTATCTATTTCTTTTTTTTCTTTTTCTTTTCTTTCTTTTTCTTTCTTTTCTTTTAATTGTTCAGCATCCGTTGAACGACCGTTTAACGACCGTTCAATTTTTTTATTTTTTCTAGCTTCTCCACTTTTAATTCCTGCAAGTCTTCGTTGTTCTCTTTGTTTATGCATTAGGGACATTCTTTTATTAAGACTTTCACTAAAAAAGAATGTATCATTATCTATTATAAAAAGATTGTAATTTCTTACAACTACTTCCATTTTTGCTTGTGTAGTATTATATTTTCGTGCCAAACTTGACAAAAATCTAATTGGATAAGTGAATTGCTCTTGTTCTCTGAGAGTTTCAATAAGTACCCAAAAAATGCCATATCCTTCAAGTCCTAGTTCTTCTATTAAATGCATACATTTAAAATCATCTTTTGCATTACTATCATGAGAAAAGTAATATGCATCCTTTAATTTATTATTTGACATATTAATCCTATTAAATATTTCAATAAGTACAATATGCTATGATTTCATATCGCCTATTGGTGTGTAAGTCCATCTTTTTTTGAAATGTTTTCCCGAACGCTCAAAAAAGATGGGCAACTTATAAAACTTTTATTCGAGAATTATTGATAAAATCAAGTATTGCATCCTTTGGATACAATATCCGACTTTTTTTCCCATTATCTACTTTGATGTAGTCAATTGCCAGCGCTTTTGATCTGTAGTTCGCTAAAGTGCTTGGACTACAACCTAAGAGCTCTGCAACAGTTGACTCATTTAAACAAGCCGCTTTTTTTTGCTTATCCAAAGATAATAACTGATTCAGTTCTTCTAAATTCATTTTATTCCTTTTTTACTAATTACTATTATTAATAAATAGCAAGATTATTTATATTACTCATTATAAGTAATATTGTAATTTTAATATATTTTTAATTTATTGTCAACACAATAAGTAGATTATAATTTAATAATAATACTATACTATAATTATTAAACTAAATTCAAACCAAAACTCAACCAAAAACTATTGACATCATAGTTTTATTAATGTATATTAATTAAATATAAAAAGTTTTTAGAAGGCATTTAATGATAAATGAAATTACAGAATTAATGGGATTTAGTCGTAATACATATTTTAATTGGAAGAAAGAAAATCGAAAAATAATATTACTTTTAGAAAAATATTTTGATGAACAAATGCTAAAAGAATATATTTCAACAAATAAAATCAATAAATTTGAAAATAAATCTAATGATATTTTACAAATCAACGAAATTCTTATTGATCACATAAGATATCAATTAAGGGATAAATTAAAGAATTACACAGATGGATCTTTTTTTGACTGGGCAAATAAGTTAGTTCCAAAAAAATATTTACAAAAAATTCTTAAAGATATATTCATAGATAAAACAGAATTAAATATTTCTAACTCAAAAGATGAATTAATTTCTAGAATCAAGGGATTAGAAGTAACTTTAATAAATAAAAAGAATCAACAACAGTTAAGTGATTATATACAAAATCATTTATCTAAAATTGAATGTTTTGTTTTAATACAAGAACATGAGGAAATCATGAATTATAAAGGCTTCTGGAAATAAATATAAAGAGTACTTATGTACTCCTTATATTTTAAGAATAGTAGAGATACTATATTTGTAGTATCTCTTATATAAATTCTCTTGGTAGGATTACTATTATGTAATTTAAACTTAACTATCTTCTCAATCTACGATAGCTTTATAGCTCAAGTTACGATACTTTTAATTCAATCATTATAAATTCCAATTTTATATAGGCGATAAAACCGCACTTTACTATTTTAATTCACAATTTATAGATCTTTTTAACTTCTAATACTAGATGTCTCAAAGTACGATACTTTTAGAAGGAAATTTATAAAGGTGGGATTTAGGTGGGAATTTAGATATTTTGACAAATAAAAAAAGCCCAACCTAAACACTGAAAACAGTGATTAGATCGGGCTTCTAGGTGGTACGCCTGGAGGGATTCGAACCCCCAACCGCCGGGGCCGAAACCCAGTGCTCTATCCAGTTGAGCCACAGACGCGCTTTAAATAAGGAAAGAATATTACCACATAAAAACTTAGATACCTTTTATGTTATAAAAATTCTTTCTTTTTTAGTAAAAAATATTATCTAACACAATCAATATAAAAAATACAATTCCTAAGTAGCCATTAACAGTGAAAAAGGCTTTATCTATTTTTGTAAAATCTTTATTTACTAAATAATGTTCATAACTTAGCATCAGTGCACTTATTATTACTGCTAAATATGCAAAAAATGAGCTCTCTGAGTTTATTACAAATAATAACCAAAAAACTACTGTAAAAAAATGAAATACTTTTGATATTAGCATTGTCTTTTTAGCACCAAATTTTGAAGGGATTGAGTGAAGATTTAATTTTTTATCTACTTCGATATCTTGTAAAGAATAAAGTAAATCAAACCCAGCAACCCAAAACATAACTCCAATACTAAGAAATACAGACCATAAAGGAATAGTTTCTAATACTGTTACAACACCTGCTATTGGTGCAAGTCCTAGAGATATACCTAATATTATATGTGCAAGATATGAAAACCTTTTAAAATAAGAATAAGAGCCAATAACAAATAAAATAGGTAAAGATAAATATAACGCTAAATCATTAACAAAATATGCGATTAGAATAAATCCTAATGCATTTGCAATTGTAAATATTAACATAGAAGAAGCCGAAATCCTTCCATCTACATTTGGTCTATTCACAGTTCTTGGATTTAAAGCATCTATATCTCTATCCATATATCTATTAAATCCCATTGCAAAATTTCTTGCAGTAAGCGCGGCTAAAATACCAAGTATCATTAATTTAAATCCAAACCAACCATTTGCAGCAACAACCATAGCAATAAAAATAAAAGGTAGTGAAAATATCGAATGTTTGAACATTACTAGTTCATTAAAATCATTAAGTTTTTTTAAGAGTTTTTCCATAAAAGGATTTTAGCTAAGAATAATAAAAAAATAAATAAAGACGCTAGTTTGTCTTTATTTATTTAAGAGTTTTATTGCTCGTTATATTTAATAGTTGAAATTCTTGATTTTTCACTTGCAATGTAGTTTGATAATTCAGCAGCTGTATTAAATACTTCACCAATTACTCTTCTATTTTGTGCAGCACCAGATTCAGTGTTGTTGTTGTATAAAGGAGATGATTCACCAAATCCCATAGCTCTTACTTTTGATGGGCTAACACCTAATCTAATTAATTCTGATCTAACTTTTGTAGCTCTTTTTGATGATAAATCATAGTTATATTTAGCGCCTGCTAAAGAACTTGTATGTCCTTCAATAACTGTGTATAAATCAGTTTCTTTTAAAAATTGTGCATATTCTCTGATTTCTTTCATTTCTGAAGAATCAGAATATACAGTAGATGCATTTTTAAACTGAACATTTAAGTCCTTTACCATTACACAATCAGCAGCACTTAAAGATGCAGCTCCAATTAATCCAACTAATGTTGATACAATAATTTTTTTCAATTTATTCTCCTCGAATTTTAATAAGTTAACGAATAGTAACATAACTTTTATAATTTTAAAGTAATGTTTATTATTATTTGGCTAAGATTTATAAATAAAAAATTTTAAAGGGATAAAATGTCAAATTATTTAAGAAATTCTGCAATACTAGCAACTGCTGCTGTTATTGGGATGACTGGATGTTCATCTAAAGATACAATGGGTACATCATCTGATAAAGTAATGCAATTACAAAAAGAAATTGAAGCACAAAATGCGAAAATTTCTCAATTAGAGATGGATAAAACAAAAGCATTAAGTTCAATTAATGCAATGAATGCTGAATCTAAAGATTCAAATGCTGTAAGTAATTCATTAGTACCTGCAAATGCAAAAGCTGGTGAGTGTTACGCGAAGGTTTTAGTTCCTGCAAAATATGAAACTAAAAATATTCAAAAAATGTTAAAAGAAGCAAGAACTAATATTTCAATTACTCCTGCAACTTATAAAGTAGTTGAAAAGAAAGTTACTATTAGAGAAGCTTCTACAAAATTAGTAGCAGTTCCTGCGACTTATAAAACTGTTACTGAAAAGATTTTAATTAAGCCAGAAACAACTAAGTTAGTTGTAGTACCTGCAACTTACAAAAAAGCTAATCAAAATGTAATGGCATCTGCTGAAACTTCAAGAATTGTTACAGTACCTGCAACTTATAAAACAGTTAAAGAAACTATTATGGTTGAGCCAGAAAAAACTAAATTAGTTACAGTTCCAGCTACTTATAAAACTATGTCTGAAAAGATTTTAGTTAAGCCTGCATATACTGCATGGAAAAAAGGTAGAGGTGAAATTGAAAAAGTTGATAACTCAACTGGAGATATTTTATGTTTAATTGAATATCCAGCTGAATATAAAACACTTACTTCAAAAGTAATTGATAAACCTGCAACAACTAGAGAAGTTAAAACTCCAGCTGTTTACAGAACTGTAGAAAGAAGAGTTGTTGCAACTCCTGCTACTACTAAAGAAATCAAAATTCCAGCAACATATAAAAATGTTCCAACTCAAGTAATTGCAACTCCTGCTACTACTAGAAAAATTGTTATTCCAGCTGTTTACAAAATGGTAACTAAAAAAGTTGTTGCAACTCCTGCTACTACTAAAGAAGTTAAAATTCCAGCTGTATGCAAAATGGTTAAAACTAGAGTTGTTGCAACTCCAGCAAAAGAAATGAAAACTAACATTCCAGCTGTTTATACAAATGTACCAACAAAAGTTAAAGTTGCAGATTCTTACCTTAAATGGCAAGGAATTCTTTGTGAAACAAATACAACTTCTGATGTAGTTTCAAATTTACAAAGAGCATTAAAAGCTAAAAACTTTAACATCACTAAAATTGATGGTGTTTATGGTTCAGAAACAAAAGCTGCTGTTAACGCTTACCAAAAAGCTAACAAATTAAATGAAGGTGCTCTTACTTTAAAGACTTTAAAATCTTTAGGTTTATAGTATCCCAAAAACAAAAAGCAGTAATGCTTTTTGTTTTTATCTAACATTACAAAGAAAGAACTTTATGAAAATCCTTAAACCTACAATACTTATAATAAGTATTACAATATTATTTACTGCATGTGCATCAAAAGTACAAACTCATGTTGTAGAATCTGAAAAAGAAAATGTTTCAACATTATTAAAAAAACTAATAAAAAAAGAACAAGAAATAAATAAATTAAATCAGAAAATAGAAGACTGCAAAGAAACTCAAAAATCTAAATAATATTGCTTTCACTAAAAATTAGCTAAAATTTGCCAATGAAAGAAATAGCAATAATAGGCTCAACTGCCTCTGGTAAAACTGGTTTATCCTTAGAAATAGCACAAAAAACAAACTCTATTATACTCTCACTAGATTCATTATCTGTATATAAAGAAATTGATATTGCATCTGCTAAACCTTTGAAAAAAGAAAGAGGGGATATTATTCATTTTGGAATAGATGAAGTTTATCCCAATGTTGAGTATGATGTAATGCAATTTATTGATTGTTATAAAAAAGCTAAAAACTATGCTTTACAAAACAATAAAAACTTAATCATCGTTGGTGGAACTGGTTTTTATTTAAAAGCACTTATTGAAGGCTTATCTACAGGTGTAAACTCAAAAGTAAAACTTGATAGCAATGTTGGTGAAGTTTATGATTTACTATATTCAAAAGATGAAGATTATATGTCTAAAATCAAAAGAAATGATAAATATAGAGTTGAAAAAGCCTATGCCATTTATAAAGAAACAAATTTAACTCCTAGTGAATACTTTATTCAAAATCCTAAAACTCCTATAGCAAAAGATTTAAAACTTTTTGAAATACTTTGGGAAAAAGAAGATTTAAGAAAAAGAATTAATCAAAGAACAAAAATGATGATAGATGAGGGAATCATTGATGAAGTAATTTATCTAGAAAAAAAATATACAAGAAAACCAAATGCCATGTCTTCAATTGGAATTATTGAAACACTAGAGTTTATAGATGGAAAATTAAATAAAAAACAACTTGAAGAAAAAATTGCTTTAAATACTAGTAAATTAGCAAAGAGACAAAATACCTTTAATAAAGGACAATTTAATAATCTTCAAACTTCAGATATTATAACAAACTTAAATTCAGAGATTCTTAAGTATTTTTAGATATAATCCCCGTCCAAAAGAGTTTAATAAAGGGCAACATTAAGACTTGACCTTTTATTTTACATTAATTTATATAAGGAATATGGCGTGAAAAAAGATATACACCCAGATTACAAAACTTGTGCAGTATCTTGTGCTTGTGGTAATTCATTTGAAACTAAATCAAATGTTGAAACTATGAGAATTGATATTTGTTCAGCTTGTCACCCATTCTTTACTGGAGAGCAAAAAATTGTTGATGCTGCTGGTAGAGTTGAGAAATTCAAAGCTAAATACGCTGCTGCTTCTAAGTAGTAGAACTTTATGCTCTGCTTAGTTCCCACTCCAATTGGAAATCTTGAAGATGTCTCAAAAAGATCTCTTCAAGTTTTACAGGAGTGTGAACTAATTTTTTGTGAAGATACAAGAGTCGCAAAAAAACTACTTTCACTTTTAGGTGAAAAAAATAATCTAGACTTTTCAAATAAAGAATACAAATCTTATCATTCTCACAATGAAAAAAAAGTCCTAGAAACATTATCAAAAGAAACTTTTACTAAAAATGTTGTTTACGTAAGTGATGCAGGAATGCCTTGTGTTTCAGATCCAGGTGCTTCACTTGTTGATTATTGCATAAAAAATAATATAGAATATGATGTACTCCCTGGTGCAAATGCTGTATTAACTGCTTACGCAATGAGTGGTTTTGAAAGTACTACTTTTTCTTTTCATGGTTTTTTAGACCACAAAGGAAAGCAAAGAGCTTCAAAACTTGATGCAATTTTAAATGATGATAAATTAGCAATACTTTATGAATCACCACATAGACTTGCAAAACTACTAGAAGAATTAAAAGTCAAAGCTCCAAATAGAACAATATTTTTAGCAAAAGAGATTACAAAACTACATCAAACTATTTATAAAAATAAAGCTTCAAATCTTTTTGAAGAGTTTAAAAATATAAATATAAGAGGTGAATGGGTTGTGATAATTGAACCTTTAGAAACTATAGGTTCAGCTTTAGAATTAAAAGACATTCAAGACCTTGACTTAGCACCTAAAGTTAAAGCAAAACTTATCTCAAAACTTACAGGACAATCTACAAAAGAGGTTTATCAACAACTTTTAGATACAATCTAGCCATGATAATATATGGAAAACAAATCGTACTATTCGTACTAGACAACTACCCAAATTTAATTGAAGAAGTTTTTCTTTCAAAAGAAATAGATAAAAAACTTTTTTCAAGGTTTGCAAAACTAGATAAGGTTATTTACAAAGTAGATAATCAAAAAGCTCAAGCTCTTGCAAAAGGTGGAAATCATCAAGGTTTCTTTTTAAAGTTAAGTCAATTTGACTATACCCCAATCAAAGAATTGAAGAAAATGAACTTTATTTTAGTTCTTGATGGATTAACTGATGTTGGTAATATTGGTGCAATTGCAAGAACTGCTTATTCAATGGGAATTGAAGGCTTAATTGCTTCAAATATTAAAACAATTAATAACTCAGGAATTGTAAGAACAAGTGCTGGTGCATTACTTGATTTACCATTTACAGTTCATCCAAGATCTGCTGATTTAGCAAGTGAATTAATTGATTCAGGTTTCACTTTAATTGGTGCAACTATGGATGGTGTTGATTTAAAAAAATATGGAAAAATTGAGAAAACCGATAAAGTTGCACTATTTTTAGGAAGTGAAGGTGAAGGAATTTCTCCAAAAGTTGCTAAAAAACTAGACTTAAAAGTATCAATTGCAATGGAACATGAATTTGATTCATTAAACGTATCAGTAGCAGCTGGGATATTAATTTATAATCTAAAAAGATAAGAGATTTAAAATGATAAAAAATTTAATTTTAATAATAGTATGTACAATAACTTTAAATGCAAATATAAATACACCAATTAAGAATATTTTAGGAAATAGTGCTTTTAATAAGCATAAAAACCTTATTAACTATATTTTTAAAAATAATAGCTCTGCGTATTATACTAATGGTCAAGTAAATTATGTAGCATTAACAAGTAAACTACAAAGTAATGGTTTATTAAAATTAAAATATAGAACATCAAGATATATAGATGTTTCTTTTAAAATAAGTGACAATCCAAAAAAATCTTTAATGATTTTGCAAGACTCACTTAAATCTCTTGGACATTATTACTATTTAGTTCAAGATGCAAAATATGATGGAAACAGTTTTATTTGGAATATAAAATTAAAAACTGAAGCCGCCATTAACCCTCTTAGATTATCAAAAGCACTTGCAAAAAATAATTGTAAAGTAAGCTTTATAAAAAAAGAGGGAACATATAACTGGAGATATTCTATTATTAGTGATAATTCTGTGATTAAGAAATCAAAAGATTTAGTAAATAACAATCAATTATCTCTAAAAAAACCACTTAAACCATATATGCTAAAAGTTGCTAATGCAAATAGCATAAATATCATTTCAAAAAGTGGTAATAGATGGCATCCTAATGTAGTTTTTTATGATAATGATTTAAAGATTATAGAAAACTTTAAAGATGATAGTTTGCATCAAAATTTAAAAGTAGATGTACCAAATAATACAACATATATAAAAATAGATGATTTGTATTCCCTTGCTAATTTAAAGCGAGGAATTAGTATTACTAAGGAGTAGTCAAGTGTTTGAAGAAATAGAGTTTGAAAGAATGAAGCGACTTCCAAACTACGTGTTTGCAGAAGTTAATAATATAAAAATGGAAGCAAGACGTGCTGGTGAAGATATTATAGATTTTTCTATGGGAAATCCTGATGGTCCTGCACCACAACATGTAATAGATAAATTAAAAGAAACAGCTGATAAAGCAAAAAATCATGGTTATTCAGCAAGTGCTGGTATTTACAAGCTTAGACTTGCAATTTGTAACTGGTATAAAAGAAAATATGGTGTAGATTACCTAGATCCAGATAAACACGCTTGTGCAACAATGGGTTCTAAAGAAGGTTATGTTCACTTAGTTCAAGCTATTGTAAATGTAGGCGATGTTGCAGTTGTACCAGATCCTACATATCCAATTCATTCATACGCATTTATGTTAAGTGGAGCAGCTATTCACAAGTTTGAACTTTCATTTGGAAAAGATTTTAAAGTTGATGAAGATCTATTTTTTGAAAGATTACAAAAAACTTTAGATGAATCAATTCCAAAAGTTAAATATGTATTAGTTAACTTCCCACATAATCCAACTTGTGCTACAGTAACACCAGAGTTTTACCAACGATTAGTTGATATGGCAAAAAGAGAAAGATTCTATGTAATTTCAGATATTGCTTATGCTGATATTACTTTTGATGGATATAAAACTCCTTCAATTTTTGGAGCAGAAGGTGCACTTGATGTTGCAGTTGAATCATTTACATTATCAAAGTCATATAATATGGCAGGATGGAGAGTTGGATTTATTGTAGGTAATGAGAAACTTGTAGGTGCATTAAAAAGAATAAAATCATGGCTTGATTATGGAATGTTTACACCAATTCAAGTAGCAGCTACTGTTGCACTTGATGGTCCACAAGAATGTGTTGAAGAGCATATTGAGAAATACAAATTTAGACGTGATGTAATGATTGATGCATTTAAAGATGCGGGTTGGGATATGGATGTACCAAATGCTTCTATGTTTATTTGGGCAAAAATTCCAAAACAAGCAGAGCATTTAGGAAGTATGGAATTCTCAAAACAATTAATTACACATGCAAAAGTAGCTGTAAGTCCTGGTATTGGATTTGGACACTATGGTGATACACATGTAAGAATTGCACTAATTGAAAATGAAAAAAGAATTAGACAAGCAGCAAAAAATATTAAAAAATATTTAAAATCATTAGAAAAATAAAGATAGGAAAACAAATGTTAAAAGTAGGAATTATTGGAGTAGGAACAGTAGGAGCAAGTGTTGCAAATATTTTAAGAGATAATAAAAATATTATCACAGCACGTGCTGGTATCGAAATTGAACCTGTTCTTGGAGTAGTTTCTAACTTAAACAAAGACAGAGACGTTTCAATAAAATTAACAGACAATATTGATGAAGTTTTAAATGACGAGTCAATTGATATTGTTGTTGAGCTTATGGGTGGAATTGAAAAGCCTTATGAAGTTGTTAAAAAAGCATTAGAAAAAGGCAAAGCAGTAGTTACTGCTAATAAAGCCTTATTAGCTTATCACAGATATGATCTTCAAGAAATAGCAGGAGATACTGCATTTGAATATGAAGCAGCAATTGCTGGTGGTATTCCGATTGTTAATGCATTAAGAGATGGATTAACTGCAAATAATATTTTATCAATCAAAGGTATTATGAACGGTACTTGTAACTATATGCTTACAAAAATGATTGATGAAGGTGTTGATTATGACACTATTTTAAAAGAATCTCAAGAATTAGGTTATGCTGAAGCTGATCCAACATTTGATGTTGGTGGTTTTGATGCTGCTCATAAACTATTAATCTTAGGTTCTATTGCTTATGGAATTGATGCAAAACCTGAAGATATTTTAATAGAAGGAATTGAAAACATTTCTCCTGAAGATATTGATTTTGCTTCTGAGTTTGATTATTCAATAAAATTATTAACAATTGCTAAAAAAATAGAAAACAAAATTGAACTTAGAGTTCATCCTGTATTAATTCCAAATGCACAGATGATTGCAAAAGTTGATGGTGTTATGAACGGTGTTTCTGTAATTGGTGATAAAGTTGG
>Ga0193962_1000099_pt1 | contig 39016 bp, 21 predicted proteins | sample FB_5_MG_FD_140335 | JGI IMG/M metagenome (GOLD analysis project Ga0193962, IMG submission 140335) | Microbial mat bacterial communities from the Broadkill River, Lewes, Delaware, United States - FB_5_MG | ecosystem: Environmental > Aquatic > Freshwater > River > Microbial mats | place: USA... | reverse complement strand
TTCAAAAGATGCTTGGTTACTTGTAAAAGAGTACTAAAAACCAATTTAATATATTCTCTTATTTTTTTATAAAATAGCTATATCTTTGCAAAAAAATCAAAGACATGCTAATAAAAACACCTACAGAATCTTTAACCATATTAACTGATATTGTTTTACCAGGAGAAACCAATCCGTTAGGTAATTTATTTGGAGGGGAATTATTAGCTAGAATGGATAGAGCTTGTAGTATTGCTGCAAGACGTCATTCACGAAGAATAGTTGTAACTGCCTCAGTTAACCATGTTGCCTTTAATAAAGCTGTGCCTGTTGGAAGTGTGGTAACTATTGAAGCTAAAGTGAGTAGAGCTTTTAAATCTTCTATGGAAATTTATGTTGACGTTTGGAGTGAAGACAGAGAATCTCAAGTACGCAGTAAGGTAAATGAAGGAATTTATACTTTTGTTGCTGTAGATAATACCGGAAGTCCTATTGCAATTCCTCAAATTAAACCAGAAACAGATCTTGAAAAGAAAAGATATGAAGGTGCATTAAGAAGAAAACAACTAAGTTTAATTCTTTCAGGAAAAATGGATCCTCATGACGCCACTGAAATTAAAGCTTTATTTTTAAATGCATAATTATTATCTGGAAATCCAAGAAGTTGGATTTTGAGTTTTCGTATTTTGAGTAAGAACAAATCCTAATATTGTTTTACCTGTAATTTTATCGGTAAACACAACTCCAATATCTTGTTTTGTTTTGACCTTATCTCCTTTTGAAACAAAAACTTTTTCTAAATTTTTATACACACTTATATAATTTCCATGCTGTATAAAAACAACCTTTTTATTACCAGATGTTACTTGAATAGCAAATACTGTCCCTTCAAAAACAGCTCTGGCTTTACTCCCATTGTTAGTTGTAATTCTAACTCCATTACTTTGTATGGTAGCTGTTTTAACAACCGGATGTGGTTGTTTTCCATAATAGGTAGAAATATACCCTTTTGTAACAGGCCAAGGTAATTTCCCTTTATTCTGTGTGAATTTTGCTGCTAATATTTTAGCTTCTGGCGTTAATGAGAAAGAACTTTTTGAAGATTTTGATGTATTACCAGATCTTTTGTTTGAAGCTGCAATTGCATCTTTAATTACCTTGTCAATTTGTGCATTTATACGAGACTCCTCTCTTTGAAACTGCCTAATTTGCTTTTTATATTTGCTTTCCTTTTTCTTAACCTGGCTTAATAAGTTCTCTTGTTGTTTTTTCTCTTTCTCTACAACCAATTGCTCCTTCTTTTTCTCTGATAACAACTGTTGTTTTAACTCTTTTTTTTGCTTTAAAGTATCAATTAAAGCTTGTATTTCAATTGTTTTTTGCTGAATTTCATCTCCTTGTTTTTTTCTAAATGAAGTATACTGCTTCATGTATTGAAACCTTTTATACCCTTGGTAAAAGCTCTCAGAGGATAATAAAAACATGATTCGACTATTCTGAGATTTACTTTTGTATGATTTAAAAATCATATCTCCGTAATCCTCTTTCAAAGCTTTTAAATCATGTTTATTTTGATTTATTTCAAGTTGATTTAAATAAATCTCATTACCTAATTCATTCGACTCATTTGAAATAGAATTAATTAAATTGACTCTGGTTTTTATTTTATCTTTTAAATCTTTTAATTCACTTAAAACATTCTTCTCCTTTCTTTTAATATTAGAAAGTAAGGCATTTATATAAATTTGATCTTTTTGATTTTGGATTCGTCGAGCTTCTAAAACCTGACGTTTGGTTCTTTTTTGTGCCGAAATATTTACACTTAATAAAAGTGATAAAACAAAAAGTAAATACTTTATTTTAAACTGCATTATTTTAAACTAATCTCTTTATAACCATTTGGAATTGAAAATGGAAATGTCAATTTTTTATTAAACTCAACCGAACGGTACTCAATATTTATTGTGGTTAAATTTCTATTATCTGTTGCTCTAATATTAATGTTTTTTGGAAATTGCTCTCCTTCTATAGCATCATATTTAGGATATGAAACACTTAACAATTGCTGTTTATCAATATTTCTAATTTCCTGCTTATTCAATTTAAAATTGTTTGGGTTCATAAAAAACAATATTCCAAATAATTCATTTTCTTTTTTTGGAACTAATTGATACTGGTTGTTTTCTACAATTGAAGAATATCTTCCTTTTTTTAAGTTTAATACAGCCTGACCTAAAAGAATATTTTGAACTTTTTCATAATCCAACTCTGTACCTAACCACTTACTTAACAATGAAAAATCACCATCAAAATAAGTTCCTTCTAATTTTTCATAATACACAACTCGATTAGGTGTAATTTTAACCTTTGCCAATGGAAAACCTAATTTGGTAGCGCTCATCCAAATTGTTTTATCCTTTTCCAAACGTAATTTTATAGTGACAGTAGCTGAAGATTTCTTACTTCTATACTTAGCACTTAATTTAGCATAAACCGTCTTTTGATCAAAATTACTATCATAGTGATTATTAATAATTTTCTTAGTCGAGATGTTATTAATTGCATTAGCATCTGTAATTCTTTTATTCGATTTACAAGATGTAACCATCAATAAAACTATTAATATTTTTATAATATACTTCATTTAATTCCTTTTCTTAAATTATTAGCCTTTTGTTTATATTTTAAAGCTAAATCATCTTTTTTTAAACCTTTATAACTTTTAGAAAGCTCATCATAAAAACCAGCTTCCATTTCATTATTATCAATTACAAAATCAATGCCAAGAGTTAAAACGTCAATTGCTTCGTTATATTTTCCTATTCTATTTAATGCTAATCCGTTAATTTTATACAACAACGGTTGCGCTGGAAATAATTCTAATCCAACTTTACTATCAATATAAAGCATTTCAAACAAGTTGTTTTTAACCTCATGAGTTATAATTTTCAACAAGGTATTATAGTTTTTACTTTTGTCAAACTCCTTTTTTAATATTGCTATATCTGCAGCATCAATTGAACTAGCGATACCATCTATCGGCTTCTTAACTATTTTCCTATTATTAAGATACCTTTTAAAAACCTTGATTCTTTGTGTTGATAAAGCATCTTTTTCAATTTGAATAATTAATTTTTCAGCATTATCAAACTCTCTATTTTGAATATACAACAGTACTAATTTATCAGCTTCCTTTGGTTGAATTTTTACTACCTTTTTTTGAATTTCAATAGCTTCAATAAATCTTCTTTGCTGTTTGTAAACATTCATTTTATGTTGAAGTAAATAAATATTATCTGTCTGATTATTTAGCGCTAAATCAATAAATACCTCAGCCTCATAGTAATTTGATAATAATAAATTATTTTTAGACAATTCAAACTGAACTGCTATATTCGTTGAATCTAATTCATAGCACTTTTCTAAATTCTCAATTGCCTTGCTGTAATTATTTATTGCTTTTTGCTTTAATGCTTCAAAAAAAAAGGTTTGAAATTTTAAATCATTTTCTTCTGTTAAATTTATATTTTGAGCAAATGAAAGGCTAGAAATAAATAGAATTCCAATTAAAAAATAAATATGTAGAATTTTAAACTTCATTTAAAGTGCAATATACAATTTATTGAAGTTATATTCCTTTAGGAATCGCATCAATTAATTTTTGGGCATATGAAGTTTTAGGTGATTTATAAACCAAATCGGCATCACCTACCTCTTCTATTTCACCTTTATTCATAACTACCAATTGATCTGACATATACTTTACAACAGACAAATCATGAGATATAAAAATATAGGTAAATCCAAAATCATGTTTTAGTTCATTTAACAAGTTTAATACCTGTGCCTGAACCGAAACATCCAGCGCAGAGACTGATTCATCACAAATTATTAATTTTGGTTTTAAAACTATAGTTCTGGCAATTCCAATTCTTTGACGCTGGCCTCCTGAAAACTCATGAGGATATCTATAAAAATGCTCCTCTTGCAATCCAACTCGTTTCAGAATTTCTAAAACTTGTTTTTTTCGTTCTTCATTAGAATTTAACACATTATGAACTTTCATTGGCTCCATAATTGCTTCTCCAACTGGTATTCTTGGATTTAAGGATGAGAAAGGGTCTTGAAATATTATTTGAACCTCTTTTCTAAAAGTTTTCAATTCTTTTCCTGAAAGATTTGTAATATCTTTTTGATTGTAAAAAATTTCACCTTTAGTTGCCTTTTCTAAATGTAAAATTGTTCTTCCCAATGTGGTTTTACCACAACCAGATTCTCCTACCAAACCTAAAGTTTCGCCTTCATAAATTTTTAACGAAACATTATCAACCGCTTTAATAATATTTTCTTTTTCAAAAAACATTTTTTTACTAGATAAAAAGTAGGTCGATAATTTTTTTAATTCAAGCAATGGTAACTTATCATATATGACCTCTTGAAATTTACTTCTATCACTATCTGAATAAATATCAGTAGGTATCGTTTCATTTAAAAAATCATTAACAGTTGGTAATATTTTTAAACGTTCATTTAATTTTGGTTTTGAATTTATTAATGCCTTTGTATAATTATGTATAGGATTTTTAAAAACATTTATAACCTTCCCTTGCTCAACAATTTTACCTTTATACATTACAATTACTTCATCGGCTATTTCAGAAACCAGAGCTAAATCATGAGAAATAAAAATAATACTCATTCCTGTTTCATGCTGAAGGTCTTTTAACAGCTCTATTATTTCTTTCTGAACTGTAACATCTAAGGCTGTAGTGGGCTCGTCGGCAATTAAAATTTGAGGCTTACAAGCTATCGCCATAGCAATCATTACTCTTTGTTTTTGACCACCTGATAATTGATGAGGGTATTGTTTAAAAATTGTTGAAACTCTTGGCAGTTTCACTTTATCAAAAAGATTTAAAACTTCTTTTTTTGCTTCCTTTTTTGATATTTTTTTATGCTGTAATAATATTTCCTGAACCTGAAATCCACAAGTTAAACTTGGATTTAAAGAACTCATTGGCTCCTGAAAAATCATTGAAATTTTATTACCTCTAATATTTCTAAAACTTTTATCAGAAGTAGTTATTAAATCTAAATTGTTAAAATTTATTACTCCTTCAACCTTTGAATTATTTGAAAGCAAACCTAATATAGCCAAAGCCGTTACAGATTTCCCACTTCCTGACTCTCCAACTATTCCAAGAATTTGATGTTCATTTAAGTCAAATGAAACGCTATGAACTACCGCATTCACACTAACTTTAGTTGGAAATGAAATATTTAAATTTTCAATTTTAAGAATATTCTTCATTAATAATTATTGCATTATAACTGGTAAAAACCCTAATTTTTTAAGAATTATGCAAAAATTTATATATTTTGCCGATTTAAACATTTATTTATATTTTGTAAGCATCAAAAAAAACTAACCCAAACAAATTTAATTCTATGATTAAAAAACTACTTTTTTTAACATTTATTTTATCATTTACCTATGGGTTTTCGCAAAGTGTGAATCCTTGGGTAAAATCATCTAAAAGTGATAAAAATAATGTATTACAAAACAGAAATCAAATTGCTAACAATTTTCAAGTATTTAATCTTGATGCAACTGTTTTGAACAAAGCTCTAACTAATTCTCCAAAAAGAGGAGGATATTTACAAAAATCATCAACAATTATTGAATTTCCTAACTCAAAGGGAGAATTTCAACGCTTTAGTATCTTTGAAGCATCGGTAATGCATCCAGATCTACAAGCAAAGTATCCTAATATTAAATCTTATGCTGGAAAAGGAATTGATGATCCTACAGCTACAATTCGTTTTAGTATTTCACAATTAGGATTAAAATCTATGACTATTGCGGCTGGTCAAAATGCTGTATTTATGGAACCTTATACTTCCGATAATACAAAGTATATGGTGTATGATAAAAAATCTAAAGACGCTTCTTTAAATTCTTTTGAATGTTTAGTTAAAGATGATGTTTCATCAAAAATTAAATCAAACACTGCAGCAAGACCAAATGCTGATGATGGAACTTTAAGAACATTTAGATTGGCTATGTCGGCTTCAGGTGATTACACCGCTTATTTTGGTGGAACCAAAGCAAATGCTTTAGCCGCTATTAATGCAACCATGACAAGAGTTAACGGAATTTTTGAAATTGACTTTGGAGTTACTATGGAGTTAATTGCAAATACTGATGCGGTTATTTATACTAGTGCAAATAGTGATCCTTATACAACAAGTTTAAACAGTCAATTACAATCTACTCTTACTAGTGTTATAGGTGAATCTAACTACGATGTTGGTCACTTGGTACATAAAGGGAGTAATAATGGTAATGCTGGATGTATTGGTTGCGTATGTGTTGACAATCAAAAAGGTAGTGGGTTTACATCACATGGAACTCCAGAAGGAGATAATTTTGATGTAGATTATGTTGCCCATGAATTAGGACACCAATTTGGTGGAAACCACACTTGGACCTTTAATGGTAATGAAGGAACTGATGCACAGGTTGAACCAGGAAGTGGATCAACAATTATGGGATATGCTGGTATTACTGGAGCAACCGATGTACAAGCACATAGTGATCCGTACTTTCACGCCATGACCATTCAACAAATAACAAATTATGTTAAAACTACAAGCTGCCAAACTAACACAGCAACTGGAAATAGTGTTCCTACTGCTTTAGCTGGAGCAAATTATACAATTCCTAAAAGTACTCCTTTTTTATTAACAGGAGATGGAACGGATGCTGATGGAAACAATTTATCATACTGCTGGGAACAAATGGATGAAAATAATGCAGCAACTAAATACCCAAGTACAACAGCTACAACAGGTATTGCTTTCAGGTCATTTTCTCCAAGTGCTTCAAAAACAAGATCATTTCCACAATTATCAACTGTTTTGGCTGGAAATACTTCAACACAATGGGAAGCAGTTCCTTCAGTTGGAAGAACTTTAAATTTCAGATTAACAGTAAGAGATAATGTTGCTGGTGGTGGAGCTAATAATAGTGATGACATGGTTGTTACTGTAAACAGTTCTGCTGGTCCATTTATAGTATCAAGTCCAAACACAAATGTAACTTGGAATGCAGGTCAGTTACAAACTGTAAATTGGGATGTTGCAGGAACAAGTGGAAGTGCTGTAAATTGTCAAACAGTAAATATTAAACTATCAACTGATGGTGGAAATACCTACCCTATTAATTTAGCTTCAGGTGTTGCCAACAATGGTTCCGCTCAAATTACTGTTCCTAATAATATTGGTACACAAAATAGAATAAGAGTTGAAGCCGCTGATAACATTTTTTATGATGTTTCTAACACTAACTTTACAATTGCAGGAGAAGTTGTTTGTAACGCAACAGTGCCAACTGGAGTAAATTCTTCTAACGTAAGTGCAACTGGAGCAACCATAGCTTGGAATTCAGTTTCTGGAGCAACTTATAACGTTCAATACCGAGAAGTTGGTACAACTCCTTGGATAACAGTAAATACTGGAGGTATTTCAACAAATTTAACAGGATTAAATACGCTTACACAATACGAAGCACAAGTTCAAAGTGTTTGTTCAAGTGGAAATTCTGCTTTTAGCGCATTGGTTAACTTTACAACTTTAGATCAGGTATTAACTTATTGTTCTTCAAAAGGAAATAGTGTTGCTGATGAATTTATTAGTAATGTTCAAATTGGTACTATAAATAATTCATCCAATGGAAGTAATGGATATACCGATCACACTTCAATTTCAACTAATTTAAATAAAGGTGAAGCTGTAACAATAACTATCACTCCAACTTGGAATGGCACTGTTTATGATGAAGGTTATGCTGTTTGGATTGATTACAATAAAAATGGAAGTTTTACTGATGCTGGAGAACAAGTTTGGACAAAAGCTGCTTCAAAAACAACACCAGTAAGTGGAACATTCACTGTGCCTGCGGGAGCTGTAACTGGAACAACTACAATGAGAGTTTCTATGAAATATAATGGTGTTCCTACAGCTTGTGAAGCTTTTTCATATGGTGAAGTAGAAGATTACACTGTTGTATTAATGGATTCAACTCCAGACACGGAAGCTCCAACTGCAGCAACTTTAACTTCATCAAATATAACAGTAACTACAGTAGATTTATCTTGGAGTGGTTCAACTGATAACGTTGGTGTTACTGGATATGATGTTTATAAGGACAATGTTCTTTTAACTTCTGTTACAGGAACTACATACCAAGCAACAGGATTAACTGAAGCAACTACTTATAATTTTAAGATAAAAGCAAAAGATGCTGCTGGAAATATTTCTACTGATAGTAATATAGTTTCGGTAACTACACTTACAGCTCCAGATACACAGGCACCAACTGCTGCTACTTTAACTCACAGCAATATCACTGAAACAACTATAGATTTAGCTTGGAGTGGATCAACAGATAATATAGGTGTTACAGGATATGATGTTTATAAAGACAATGTTCTTTTAACTTCGGTTACAGGAACTTCTTATCAAGTAACTGGATTAACAAATGGTACAGCCTACAATTTTAAAGTAAATGCTAAAGATGCTGCTGGAAACATTTCGACAGATAGCAATATTGTTTCAATTACTACTGTTACTGCTCCAGATACACAAGCACCTACAGCTCCAGTATTAACAAGTAATAATATTACTGAAACAACTGTAGATTTAGTTTGGAGTGGTTCAACTGATAATGTTGGTGTTACTGGATATGATGTCTATAAAAACAATGTTCTTTTAACATCAATTACAGGAACTTCATATCAAGCAACAGGATTAACTTCTGGTAGTTCATATAATTTCACTGTAAAAGCAAAAGATGCTGCGGGAAATGTTTCAGCAAACAGTAATACAGAAACTATTACAACTATTACACCAGATACTCAAGCTCCTTCAGCTGCAGTGTTATCAACAAGTAATATTACACAAAGTACAGTTGATTTATCTTGGACTGCTTCTACTGACAATGTTGGAGTAACTGGTTACGATGTATATAAAAACGGTGTCCTTTTAACTTCTGTTACAGGAACGTCTTATCAAGCAACAGGATTAGCCTCTAACACATCATACAATTTCTTGATTAAAGCAAAAGATGCTGCTGGTAACACTTCTGACAGTAATATTGCAACTATTACAACTTTAGTACAATCATTAACATATTGTGCTTCAAAAGGAAATAGTGTAGCCGATGAATATATAAGTAGAGTTCAAATTGGAACTATCAACAATACTTCTACCGGTGGAAATGGCTATAGCGATCATACATCTATCTCTACAAACTTAGATAAAGGTGCACAAGTAACTATAACAATAACTCCAACTTGGACTGGTACTAAGTACAACGAAGGCTATGGAGTTTGGATTGATTATAATCAAAATGGTGACTTTACGGATGCTGGAGAACAAGTATGGACAAAAGCCGCATCTCAAACAACACCTGTGAGTGGTACATTTACAATTCCTACAAGTGCTTTAGACGGAGCTACAAGAATGAGAGTTTCTATGAAATATAATGGTATTCCTACTGCTTGTGAAGCATTTTCTTATGGTGAAGTTGAAGACTATACAGTTGTGTTAAATGCAGCGATTCCTGATACACAGGCTCCAACGGCACCAAGTTTAACAATAGGGTCAGTTACTGAATCTACAATTAATTTATCTTGGAGTGGTTCAATTGATAATGTTGGAGTTACTAGTTATGATGTATATCAAGATGGAAGTTTAGTAACATCAACTTCTGGAACAACATACCAAGCTACAGGATTATCAGCAGGTACCACGTACATTTTTACAGTAAGAGCTAAAGATGCTGCTGGAAATATTTCTGGAGATAGTAATACAGCTTCAGCTACTACAACAACACCTGATACACAAGCACCAAGTGCGCCTTCATTAAGTTCAGCAAATATAACAGATTCAAGTGTTGATTTATCTTGGAATGGAGCTACAGATAATGTAGGTGTAACTGGATATGATGTTTATCAAGGAGGTTCACTAATAACTACCTCAACTGGAACTTCTTATCAAGTAACAGGGTTAACTGCTAACACGACTTATAACTTTAATGTTAGAGCTAAAGATGCTGCAGGAAATATTTCTGGAGATAGTAATACAGAAGCTATTACTACGCTACAAGGAAATCCAAACTCAACTACCATTTTACACCAAGGATTCTTTGAATCTGGATGGGATGGTTGGTCTGACGGTGGTAGTGATGTTGCTCGTGATGCAACTAGTTCTTATGCCTATGAAGGAAATTATTCTATTCGTTTAAGAGATAATTCAGGTACAGGATCTGCTATGACTCTTTCAGGAATGGATTTGAGCTCATATGACGAGGTGAAAGTTGAATTCCACTTCTATTCACGTAGTATGGAAAGTGGTGAAGACTTCTGGTTAAGATACCACAACGGTTCAACTTGGTCTACAGTTGCAAGTTATGCTAGTGGAACTGATTTCGAAAATAACGGATTCTACACTGCAACTGTAACTTTAGATAAAGCTAATTTTAATTTTTCATCTAATGCACAATTCAGATTCCAATGTGATGCCTCTAGTAATTCAGATTATATATACATGGATCAAATTACAATTAGTGGAATTGTTGGTACAGGAAGATTGACAAGAGGTGAAGATGGTGTAACATTAATTAGATCAATGGTTTCAACTGAAAGAGATATTGAAGAAATTGATGACTTTACCATTTATCCAAATCCAGTTAAAGGACAATACATTAATATTAGAATGGCCAACAAAGAAAATGCAACTTACAAAATCGCTAATATTTTAGGTCAAACTGTTCAAGCAGGAAACTTAAAAAGTGAAATTAATGTTACTAACTTAAAAGCTGGCTTATACATTATAGAAGTAAATGATGGAGATGAAATTCTTTCAAAGAAATTCATTAAACAATAACCTAAACTTCTTTTAATAAAAAAACCTGAGAATCACTTCTCGGGTTTTTTTATGTAGTTTTGTCAAAATTTTTATTGAATGAATTATCTGTCTGTTGAAAATATATCAAAATCTTATGGTGAAGTAGAACTTTTTAGTGATATTTCATTCGGAATAAATAAAGATCAAAAAATTGCGTTTATAGCAAAAAACGGAACAGGTAAAACAACTATTCTAAATATTTTAGCTGGAAGAGCAAGTTCAGATACAGGTCAAGTTATTTCAAGAAAAGGATTAAAAATTGAATACCTAGCTCAAGAAGATAATTTAGATTTTGACTTAACTGTTGAGCAAACCATTTTTAATTCAGATAACGATACCCTTAAAATAATTGAAGAGTATGAAGTAGCATTAAAAAATCCATCTGATGAAAAAGCATATCAAATAGCTTTTGAAAAAATGGAACGACACAATGCTTGGGATTTTGAAACACAATACAAACAAATACTTTTCAAATTAAAATTAGATGATCTAACTCAAAAGGTAAGTTCACTTTCAGGAGGTCAGCGTAAACGTTTGGCGCTTGCTGTGATATTAATTCATAAACCAGATTTATTAATACTAGATGAGCCTACCAACCATTTGGATTTGGAAATGATTGAATGGCTTGAAAGTTACTTTAAAAAGGAAAAAATAACCTTATTTATGGTAACCCATGATAGATATTTTCTTGAACGTGTTTGTAATGAAATTGTTGAATTAGATAACGGAGGCTTTTATACATACAAGGGTAACTACTCTTATTATTTGCAGAAAAAAGAAGAAAGAATAACTGCTGAACAAGCAAGTATCGATAAAGCCAAAAATCTTTTTACAAAAGAATTGGATTGGATGCGAAGACAACCAAAAGCAAGAACTACCAAATCCAAATCTAGAATAGATGATTTTTATAAAATTAAAGAAGAGGCACATAAAAGAAGAGATAATCATAGCGTTCAATTAGAAATAAATATGGAACGAATGGGTTCTAAAATTTTAGAGCTTCATAATATTTCAAAATCATTTGGAGATTTAAAAATATTAGACAAATTTGAGTATGTATTTAAACGAGGTGAACGAATTGGAATTATTGGAAAAAACGGAACTGGGAAATCGTCGTTTTTAAATATTATTACTCAAAAACTGCCTGTAGATTCAGGAAAAGTTGTAATTGGTGAAACCATTAAATTTGGGTATTACACTCAGGATGGAATCAATCCAAAACCAGGGCAAAAAGTTATTGAAATTATTAAGGAATATGGTGAATACATTCCTTTAACTAAGGGTAGAAAAATATCAGCAGCACAGTTATTAGAACGATTTTTATTTAGTAGAAAAAGACAGTACGATTTTGTTGAAAAATTAAGTGGTGGTGAAAGAAAACGTTTATATTTATGTACCGTTTTAATTCAAAACCCAAACTTTTTAATTTTAGATGAGCCCACAAATGATTTAGACATTATCACATTAAATGTATTGGAGAACTTCTTATTGGATTTCCCTGGATGTTTATTAGTAGTATCGCACGATAGATACTTTATGGATAAAATAGTAGATCATTTATTTGTATTTAGAGGTGAAGGTGAAATAGAAGATTTCCCTGGTAATTATTCAGATTACAGAACTTATGAAGATTCAAAATCAAAAGAAGAAACAAAGTCAGTTCAAAAAGTAGATACTCGTGACAAATCGACTTCTAAAGCTAAATTATCATTTAAAGAAAAGAAAGAGTTTGATGCTATTGAAGGTGATATTGAAAAATTAAACTCTCAAAAGGAAAAAATCGAAGCCAAGTTTTTAGACGGCTCAATTTCAGGAGAGGAAGTCAATGAATTATCAATAAAACTTCAAGAAATAAGTAATAAAATAGACGAAAAAGAAGAACGCTGGTTTGAACTTTCTTCAAAGTTAGAAGATTAAATAGTTATTATATTTAATTCCTCAATTAAAGGCTGATTGTTTAAACGTAAAAGTAACTGAGCTACGGCAATAGTATCTTTTTCACAATATTTTACGATACGAGCAATATTTCTTTCCTTGTAAAAAACGGAACCTACTTCACTCCCATCAATATCATCTTTTGGAGACGGAATATTTAATATTTGAGTTAGTAATTTTAATGAAGTGAAATGCTTATAATCACCAAATTTCCATAATTCCATGGTATCTAAATGTGGAATTTCCCAAGGCTTTTTCCCAAATAAATTTAACTTTTCAGGTAGTTCAATTTGATGAATTATCATTCTACGAGCTATAAATGGAAAATCAAACTCCTTTGCATTGTGACCGCACAATAAATGATGAGTTTTATTAAAATGATTATCTAATAACTTTTTAAAATCTTTTAAAATTAAGGCTTCATTACCAAAAAATGAAGTAACTCTAAACTCTCTTTTTTCCGATTTAAAATTAACAAAGTAACCAACTGAAATACATACAATCATTCCAAACTCGGCCCAAATACCGGCTCTATCATAAAACTCTTCAGCCGTAAACTCATCCTTTCTTTGATATTGGGTTTTCAATTCAAATAAGTGTTGTTTTACTTCAGATAAATCCTTGAAATTTTCAACTTCAGGTACCGTTTCAATATCTAAAAACAAAATGTTTTCAAAATTCGTTTTTATGTTCATAGAACTCTATTTAATAATTAGTTTATGCGTTTCTATTTTTCCTTCTTCTTTAATCTTAATAAGATATAGCCCAGCAATTAAATTTGTTAGTTTAATCACTTCATTAAATACAATGTTTTTTTTATAAACTAACTTTCCATTTAATGAATAAATCTCAATTTGTTTAGTTGAATTATTAGTAGAATTTATATATAATTCTCTATTGGCTACTGGATTGGGAAATAGATTAAATTTTTTAATATTGTTTTCATCAACAGGCAAAGTTTGTCCAGTGTTAGGAGCTCCTATTGTATTTAAAATTGGACCATTCCAAGTAAAATCTGAATAATCAGAACCGTTACCAATTAATTGAAGTGAGTAACTTATAGGTGTTGAACTATCTTCTGTTATTCCGATGTCTACAGAAGTAAGTCCAATTGCCGGGCCATCACCCGCTGTTATGATGCCATCATAACTCAAAAATTGTATTACAACACCAGAAGGATTAATTAAAGCTATACCGTCAGGAGATCCATTTTGAATTGGTGTTTTCGCAAACCAAAGAGTCCCCAAATTATTCAGTTGATTTGGTATTACACCCGTAAGATTAATAGTTCCACCAGTATCATAAACCATTGAATCTGCACCATTGTACAAAACAATTTTATAATTTAATAAATTTGTACCCGCTGGACCTGCAATTTCAATTCCTTCATTAACATCAACACCATTGTTTGCATAATGAATTTCATTAATAAAAATAGTTTGTCCAAAGGAAAATGTGGTCACAACAAGTGCAACCCAAAATAGGTGATTCTTTTTCATAGTAGTATTTTTAGCAATTACGTCAAAAATACTAAAATTTTTTAAATCAGCAACTTACAACTAATAACACAGCCTTTTACACATAAACTTAACCCTAAATTAAGGTTATGTAATTTTAATGTTAGCTTAACGTTATTCTTTTAAATACTTTTATTCTAATGTTTCTTACTTGCAATTAATGATTACTTTTGATTGCTTTTACTGTTCAAAATAGTATTAAAAAATGAAAAACACTGATATAAAAATTTTACTGGTTGATGATGAACCAGATATTTTAGAAATTGTTGGTTACAATTTAAAAAATGAGAATTATAATATTTTTACCGCTAAAAATGGAATTGAAGCTGTTGAAATGGCTAAAAAAGAAATTCCTCATTTAATCATTCTAGACATCATGATGCCTGAAATGGACGGTATTGAAGCTTGTGAAAAAATAAGAGCTACAAAAGGGTTAGAAAACGTTTTAATTACATTTTTTACAGCTCGTGGAGAAGATTATTCTCAAGTTGCTGGATTTAATGTAGGAGCTGATGATTATATTACAAAACCAATTAAACCAAAAGTTTTGGTAAGTAAAATTAAGGCTCTACTAAGACGTATTAAAAATAATGAAAATCCGGTTTCTTCAGAAAAAGTAAATGTTGGTGAAATAATTATTGATAGAGAAGAATATGTAGTTATAAAAGATGGTGATAAATTATCCTTACCTCGTAAAGAATTTGAATTGTTTTCACTGTTAGCTTCAAAACCAGGGAAAGTTTTTAAACGAGATGATATTTTAGACAGGGTTTGGGGTAACGAAGTTGTTGTGGGAGGAAGAACAATTGATGTTCATATTAGAAAATTAAGAGAAAAAATTGGTGATGATTATTTCAAAACTGTAAAAGGAGTAGGATATAAATTTGTAATAGATGAAGATTAAAAAAACATATTCAAATGCGTTTTGGACAGCTCTATATTCAACTTTTGTTATATCCTTAACCATTTTTTTAATCACCTATTTTTACCTGCACACACCTATTAAATTCAGTCATTTTGTAATTTATAATGCTATAGTATTTGCTTTTACATTTCTCATTTTTCAATATCGTCTTGAAAAATTTATTTATCAGAGAATTAAAAAAATATACGAAAGTGTTTCATTATTAGACTCCTCAGATTTCAATCAAACATCAATTACATCGGATATTGATGCGTTATCAAGAGAGGTTCAAAAATTTGCTGAAAACAAGCAGGAGCAAATCAAAAATTTAACTCTAAGAGAAGGATATCGTAGAGAATTTTTAGGTAACGTTTCGCACGAATTAAAAACGCCCTTATTTACGGTTCAAGGTTATTTATTAACGCTGGCAGATGGAGCCATTAACGACAAAAACGTAAGTCAAAAATATTTAGAAAGAGCAAATAAAGGTGTCGATAGACTAATTGCAATTGTCAAAGATTTAGATCTAATTTCAAAATTAGAATCGGCAGATTTAAATTTAAACAAACAACCTTTTAATATTATTGAGCTTATAAAAGGTGTTTTTGAACTACTGGAAATGAAAGCAAAAAAAAGAAATATTTCTTTGCTTTTAGATCAACAATATGACTACCCTATAATGGTTATAGGCGATATTGAACGCTATGAACAAGTTTTAACAAACTTAATTGTAAACTCTATTAAGTATGGTAAAATTAATGGAACCACTATAGTAGGTTTGAAAATAGAAAAAAACAAAGTTCTTGTAAAAATTAAGGATAATGGTGAAGGAATTAGTGATGAAAATCAAGCCAGAATATTTGAACGTTTTTACAGAGTAGATCAAAGTAGATCCAGAGAACAGGGAGGTTCAGGTTTAGGACTTTCTATAGTAAAACATATTATTGAAGCGCATAACGAACAAATATTTGTAAAAAGTAAACTTTACAAGGGGTCAGAATTTTCATTTAGTATTGAAAAGGCTGAAAATATCTAAATTCACTTCAGTTTTTAAAGTATCAAATCCATTAAAATACTTCAAATTATCAAAGTCAAGTTCTGTAAAACTTTCTTGTTTAGAAAAAGGAGCAATTAAATTTTCACTTAGATGTTGTGCTAAATATTCTTGTTCAAATTGACCAGGTGTAGGAATGAAAAAAGCTTTTTTCCCTAACACGGCCAAGTCCATTATTGTTGAATAACCCGAGCGGGCTACAATAATTTTACTTTCAATCATTGCTTTTTCTAATTCAGCAGACAAAAGGTAGTTTTCAATTTTAATTTGTTCTGGCGCATTTAATTTTTCAACATTTGACAAAACCCCTCTTACAAATAACACCTTTCCTTCAAAATATTTCAATTCTTCAAGCAGTTTTATTTCTAACAACGATCGCTGTGGTTCAACTCCTGAAAGTACCACTAATAAGTCATATTTTAACTTTTTTTTACTTTTTTTAAACCTACTTAAGACTCCAATAAATTTTAAATTCAGTGATTCTTTATTTAAATAGCTAAGTTTTCCTGATAAATTTGGTTTCTCTTTAATATCTGGCACCCAGCATTCATCAAATTTTCTAATTATGTTTTGGTGAATTTTTGAAGTAATAAAAGAAGTATTTCCTGAGAATACATTTACTTGATGTGTGATATATACCGAAGGTATTTTAGAGCTATAAACACCAAATCTATTGTCAGATATAATACCACAAATATTGTTCTTTGCTACTATTTCTGACACTATTTGTTTTTCTTTCTTAACAGCAGAAATAATGGATGGAACACTAAAAAGTAGCTTGTTTTTAAGGCTTTTTCCGTTTTTATTGTATTTAATATTATAAGACGGAAGAGTATATGATTTAAGTAATGGAAATTCTTTTTGTAAAAACAATAAAGCATCTCCATCACTTGCTATAATGGGTGTAAAATTAGCTTTTATTAAAGCATGAATAATAGGCATGCAACGAGTTGCATGCCCTAGCCCCCAATTTAATGGGGCGACAAGAATTTTTTTTTACAAGTCAAATCCAATATCCTTTCTAAAATTCATTTTATCAAAACATATTTTATCAATGTTTTGATAAGATTGTTTTAAGGCTTCTTTAAAATTTGTACCATAAGAAGTTATTGCAATGACTCTACCTCCATTGGTAACAACATCGTTTCCATTCATAGTTGTCCCAGCATGAAAAGGAATTGAATTTTCAACTGCATTTAAACCAAGAATTGCTTTACCTTTTTCATAAGCCTCTGGATAACCTCCAGAAACCAACATTACTGTACATGCACTTTCTTCTTTAAATTCAATTGATTTTGTGTGTAACTCATTTTTTCCAGCAGCTATTAATAACTCAAGAAAATCACTTTTAACTCTAGGAATTACAACTTCTGTTTCAGGATCTCCCATACGACAATTGTACTCAATTACTTTTGGTTCATCACCAACTTTTATAATTCCGAAGAAAATAAATCCTTTATATGGTATATTATCCTTTTGAAGCCCTTCTACCGTTGGTTTTATAACTCTTTCTTCAATTTTTTGCATAAATTCATCACATGCAAAAGGAACTGGTGAAACGGCTCCCATACCTCCTGTATTTAAACCTTTATCTCCTTCTCCAATTCTTTTATAATCTTTTGCATTAGGTAAATTCACATAACTTTTTCCATCAGTTAAAACAAAACAACTAAGCTCAATACCATCTAAAAATTCTTCAATTACAACCTTACTACTAGCTGCTCCAAACTTCTCATTTGCTAGCATTTCTTTTAGTTCATCTTTTGCTTCTTGTAAATCGTTTAAAATTAAAACACCTTTACCAGCTGCAAGTCCGTCTGCCTTTAAAACATAAGGAGGATTTAAAGTTTCTAAAAAATCATACCCTTCAGACAAATTATCTTTTGTAAAGCTTTGATATGCCGCCGTTGGAACATTATGTCTAAACATAAATTCCTTTGCAAATTCCTTACTTCCTTCTAATTGAGCTGCATATTTTTGAGGTCCAATAACAGCAACATTTTTTAATTCTTCAGTTTCTAAAAAGAAATCATGTATCCCTTTTACTAGAGGATCTTCAGGTCCAACTACAACCAATTCAATTTTATTTTCAACAACCACTTGTTTGATTGCATCAAAATCCGTTGGATTTACATTTAAATTTGTTCCAAATTGTGTTGTACCAGCGTTTCCCGGCGCAATAAATAACTGATTTAATAAATTACTTTGTGCTATTTTCCAAGCCAATGCATGCTCTCTTCCTCCTGATCCTAATATTAGTACGTTCATAAATTTTAATTCTTTACTCTTTATGTAATAAGATTTATTAGTTAATTATTTAATGCTTAAAAAATTTGATTTAAAATTTTTTCTGTAATGACGTAAGTTGGTAATACACCCGTTGTTCCTAATCCACCAGAAGCCAATGTACTTCCTGTTTCCAAAGGATTATCTGATGCGTAATATGCATAGCGAACTTTAACCTTTCTAGAAATATTTCCTCTAATCTTGGCAGCCGCCTGTATTGCTTTTTGATAATGAGCTCCTTCCATTTCCAACCCTGTTACTTTCCAAGTTGAATCATGAAAGAACTTTAAAATATCTTTATTTTGAAGTGATGTTCCTAAAACAGTAACCATAGCACCAGTAGAAACATTTACTCCACAACCTTCAAACATTTTTTTCTTTAATTGATTTTTAAAAGGATAATTATCAGCAGTTCCTTCAAAAACATGTGATGACGGAATCATAATATCTCCTTTTCCACCATCTAAAATACCTGCTTTCCCCATTATTGAAACCGACTCAATATTTAAATGATGCTTTTTATTCTTTTTAGTTTCATAAGGCTTTAAAAGCTCATCCATAGTTTCATAGGCCTGTTCACCAAAAGCATAATCCATAACTATAATTACAGGTTTCCCCTCATGACCTATACTATTTTCAAGAACATAGCGTGTTTTAGCCATGTCAATTTTAGCTGTATCAATAATTTGAACATTGATATTTGTTCCTGAAGTATCTTTAATATAGGTTAACCCATTTTCAGCTGCATATTCCATTACTTGTTTGCGTAAATCCTCGTTATCATCATTACTCAATAATTCAAACAATGAGATTGTATCATCATCTTTAATTTGCTTTGGTAAAACTATGGGTGCATAAATAGAGTTCATTACGCTGTGCATATTTGCACTAATAATATGAATTGGTCTATCCAATAAGTTTTGTTCATTTAGAACATCTTTAATATTATCAGCCCAAATTTCTCCGTAAATATGATGACCGATACGTTCTCGTAAAACAGGACTAAATGTAATGGCTCTTTTCAAACCTTTAACTTTTTCATTTAAAGCAATATGTCCTAACCAATAAATAATTTGAAAAAATCGATCTGGATTATTCTTTTCAGACAATTCATTGTGAGTACTTTGAGTTTCTTCAAACGTTCTCCCTAAAACACTTGCCATGTGAGCCAACATTATATCTCTATCGTCTCTTGAAAGTTTTCTGTTATGCAGTACAGTATCTTCTAATTTTTTCCATTCTCTAATAGTATCAGTATCGTTATTTACAAGAACTTTAGAAGCAATTTTATGAGATTCAATAAACAAAAAGGTTAAATGAGTTAGTATATCATAAATCTCAGATCTACCACGAGTCACCTCAATATTCATTTGATCTTTATCTATTCGAAAACAATTTCTTCTACGTTTAGGAGGAATAATTGCTTTAAAATGTGAATTTGAATAACCTTCATCGGCAGTTAAATTAACATATCTGCATTCTTCAATTCCTGCTGGAAGCCTTTCAATAACATAAATCAACCCATTCAATTCAACTTTTTCTTCAGCAATAGAACCATAAATTTCTGGTCGAAGTAATAAAAGAGATTCTCTTAAAGCATCTCCCGAAATTCCCATTGGCTTATAAAATCCTCGTGTAAATAAATGTCGCATGGAAATGTATAAACGTTCAATTGCTTTTGATGATTCCTGTGCTCTGGTTCTTCCTATATTTTTTGAATGTTGCATATTATTTTTTGGGGTTCAAAGATACAAATAATCTAATTATGACTTGATTTTATAATAGTTTATACATATAAATACTAATTGTTCTCAACTATTAATAATTAGAATTTAATTTAATTCTTTAAAATTGAATTGTATTTATTACTATTATTTAAAATTGAAACTGCCTGTTTTATGGTTTCATCAAAAACCGATTTCTGTTTATAAACTCCTTCATCATAATAATAACGTTTTACAATTTCCTCAGTTAATTTATGTAGGATCTCTTCCTTATTTTTATCAAGTTCTTTTAATTTTTCAGATTGAATTTTAGCTAATAATTCATCAAATACTTTGTTTAGATTCTTGTCTAAACTCTCCTTTTTTGCTTTTGATTTGGCTTTTCTAAAATCAACTTCTGTTTTAGTTTCAAAATCTTTATGATGCTTTTTTAAATAATTTTTAAGCAATTCAAAATCAGTATCATTTAAATTAAATTTCTCTGGACTAGAAATTGTTGGATTATCATAAAAATAATTAGTTACAAAGTTGAAAAAAGCATCAGATTTTAGCAAGATTTCAGTAGTTTCTGTAGTTTCAGTTTTTTTAACTTCAACATCAGGAAGGATACCTCCTCCACCATAAACTGTTCTTCCAATTTCAGTTTTATATGTTTTTCTTCCAGCGTCAGAAAACTTAGGTACATTTCCTTTTTCGTCTCTGTTTGTATAATCTAATTCCTGAATACACCTACCACTTGGAGTATAATATTTGGAAATTGTAACCTTTAACTGTGTTCCATAAGAGAGTGGTCTGTACCTTTGAACCAATCCTTTTCCAAAAGAACGTTCCCCAACTATAAGAGCTCTATCATAATCTTGTAAAGAACCTGCCACTATTTCAGAAGCGGAAGCAGATCTATTATTTACCAAAATAGCAATAGGAATTTTCAGGTCAATAGGCTCATTTTTGGTTTTAAATGTATTGCTCCACTTCTCAATTTTAGCTTTTGTTGTTACAACTATTTTATCTTTCGGAATAAAGAAGTTACTAATATTAACAGCTTCCATTAGTAATCCTCCAGGATTACTACGAACGTCAATAATTAATTTTTTCATACCATCATCCTTCAAATCTAAAAATGCCTTTTTAACTTCAGCACCGGCTTTTTCATTAAATTTGATAAAAGATATATATCCAACCTCAGCATCTAACATCGTATAAAATGGTACTGGATTTATTTCAACCTTTGAACGTGTTATCTCAAAATTCATCTCTTTATTCTGACGTTCAATAATAAGTTTCACCTTTGAATTTGGTAGTCCATTTAAAAGCGCTGAAACTCCTTTTTCATTATAATCCTTTACAAGAATATCATCTATTTTTAAAATTTTATCTCCAGGTTTCAACCCTGCCTTTTCTGCTGCAGAATTCTTTAATATTTCTCGAATAGTTAATGTTTTGTTTTTAAACTTTGACAGTGCTCCAATTCCTCCGTATTCACCTGTTGATGTTATTCGTGCATCTTCTACACCTTGTTCATCATAATAACGCGTATATGGATCTAAATTTTGAAGCATATGATTCACTGCATTATTAGTGAGTTTTGCAGGGTTCACCTCATCAATATAATACATATTTAATTCCTTAAATAAGGTGGTATAAATATCGATTTGCTTCGCAATTTCAAAAAAATCGGATTGAAAACCTACAGAAACAGTTATGGCAACACTCGTAACAACTCCAAATATGAGTTTTTTAACTTTGTTCATCTTCTGTTATTTTAGTTGAAAATTTATGACATACTTTAAGAATAGATTTTTCTAATTCTTCGTATTCTAACTCATCTTTTGTCATGTAAATAAACATAAAGATATACTGTTCTTTTAAATTTTCAGCAAATGCGTGCTTGTTTTTTCTATACACCTCACGCATCTTCCTTTTAATTCTATTTCTATTAACAGCTAATTTTACGGATCGTTTTGGAACTGTAAAGCCCACTTTTATAGGAAATTCCGAACTATGTTCTTTTTTTAAGTAGATTAATTGAAAGGGAAATGATTTTACACGACTTCCTTTTTCAAACAATTGTTCTATTAGTTGTTTACTTTTTAATTTTTCTTTTAATCCTAATGTAAATTTCATCACTACAAAAGTAATGAATAAAAGATTTTAAAAAATTAATTCCTAAAAGACTTTAATTGTTAAATTTGTGTACTAACAAAAATTAAAAAAATTAAATGTCACAAGATTTATTTCAAGCTCCAGACTACTATCAATTAGATGATTTGTTAACTGAAGAGCATATTTTAGTGCGAGATGCAGCACGAGAATGGGTAAAAAGAGAAGTTTCTCCAATAATTGAAGAGGCGGCTCAACAAGCAAAATTTCCAACATCAATACTAAGTGGTTTGGCTGAAATAGGTGCCTTTGGACCATATATTCCTGAAGAATATGGTGGAGCAGGATTGGATCAGATTTCATATGGTTTAATAATGCAAGAAATTGAAAGAGGAGATTCAGGTGTTCGTTCTACAGCATCAGTACAATCTTCTTTAGTAATGTACCCTATTTGGAAATATGGAAATGAAGCCCAAAGAAATAAATACTTGCCAAAATTAGCAAGTGGTGAATTTTTAGGATGTTTTGGATTAACAGAACCTGATCATGGTTCTAATCCAGGTGGAATGGTTACCAATATTAAAGATATGGGTGATCATTATATTCTTAATGGAGCAAAAATGTGGATTTCAAACGCTCCTTTTGCTGATATTGCTGTAGTTTGGGCTAAGAATGAAGAAGGACGTATAAAAGGCTTAATTGTTGAACGTGGTATGGAAGGGTTTACAACTCCTGAAACTCATAATAAATGGTCTTTAAGAGCTTCAGCGACTGGAGAACTGATATTTGATAATGTGAAAATTCCAAAAGAAAATATTTTACCTAATAAAGATGGATTAGGTGCGCCTCTTGGTTGTTTAGATTCTGCTCGTTATGGTATTGCCTGGGGAGCAATTGGAGCGGCTATGGATTGTTATGATACTGCATTGCGTTATTCAAAAGAACGTATTCAGTTTGGAAAACCAATTGGACAATATCAATTGCAACAAAAAAAATTAGCTGAAATGATTACAGAAATCACCAAAGCTCAATTATTAACCTGGCGTTTAGGAACTTTAAGAAATGAAGGCAAAGCTACATCAGCTCAAATCTCCATGGCAAAGCGTAATAATGTTGAAATGGCATTAAATATTACAAGAGAAGCTCGTCAAATATTAGGTGCAATGGGTATTACAGGTGAATATTCAATTATGCGCCATATGATGAACTTAGAAAGTGTTATTACTTACGAAGGAACTCATGATATTCATTTATTAATTACTGGATATGATATTACAGGCTTACCTGCTTTTAAATAATTAAAGAACCTAATTAAAAGATTCTGAATCAACACTTCGACAAGCTCAGTGTGACATTTTCAGAATGATAGAATAAAAAAAGCCTTCAAAATTTGAAGGCTTTTTTTATTATTTAGTATTAGTTTTTAATCTTGAATAATTAATTTTTTAGTTGCCTTTCCTAAATTGGTACTCACAGTAACAAAATATATCCCTGATCTTAAATTCGAAGTATTAATAGTATGAGAAGTCTTATAGTTATCATTTAATTGACTTTCATATACCTTTTGTCCTAATACATTTGAAATACCAACATTAAATTCTGATATCTCCCTTGGTATTTTTAATTTAATGTCACCACCTTTAACTGGGTTTGGATATAATTGGAAAGTACTTAATATTTCATCTTCTATACCTAAAGTAGAATCTATAATATTTATAGTGTAATCTTCAACTTCACCATCAAACGTAGCAGCATTACAACCATCAATTTCCGGGTCTGCATTATATTTTGCAGCAATTCTCATTCGAACTGAACCTAAAATGGAATTATTAGGAATGGTAATATTTGGAGTTATGCTTGTAGTTTTATTTGAGCCATTTGTCGCATCGCCTAAATCAAATACTTCAACATTATTTCCGATAAAATTTCCATCTCCATTAAAATCAATATAAGCATAAGCATGGATAGTATAATTCCCGTCTGTATTAACATTTACAGTTAAAGTATGTGTTTCTCCTAAATCAACTTGAGTAGTATTAGAAAAATGCTCATATCCAATATCCTTAGTAGGACCATCAGTATTGTTAAGGGTATTAAATACTACAGAAGAAATTCCTGTTTGAAAACTTGTATTGCCAACATAGTTACAATAGCTTATAGCTGTAGTTGTAAATGTCTTTAAAGAACTATAGGACGATGTAGAACTCGTACATCTACTTCTAACTTGATATTCATATTGAGTTGATGCTGTTAAACCTGTTAAATCTTCACTAGTAGTAGAAGTATCATTTATTTCAGTCCAAGGCCCAGAACCTACTTGTCTATATCTTAAATCATAAGTGGCAGAAGGAATTAAATCCCACCCAATTGTTACTGTAGTTGCCTCTATAGCCGACGAATTTACATTTGTTGGAGTCGAAATAACACATGGTTCTGTTATTTTTATTATTTTAAAATCATCAAAATAAAAGCCATCATAAGTAGTACTATAATTTTCAGTTCTATTATTTGCATCTGATCTAAATCTAAATCTAAAAACGGCTTCTGTTGAATTAACTAACTCAGAGTTATTAGAAGCATCAATAGCTATTTCTTCCATAACCCAATTATCCATTTGATCTCCATCATATACCAGACCAGAACTATTATTAGCTTGAAAAGATTTACTTGCAGAACTCTTATCAGGATTAAAAGCTGAGTTATTTTGTGCTGAATTCGTAAATGTTGATGCATTCGGTTTATTATATTTTCCGTTTAAATTATACCAAGTAGTCCCCCCATCAGGTGACCCTAATAGTTCTACAAAATCATAATTTCGTTCAATATCCCATTTACTATAAAACTGTACTAAAACTCTAGAAGATCCAGAGAAATCATATGAGTTAGAAGTCGTTAGTGTTTTTGTACTTGAAGATGCATATGGAGGTGTTCCTGATCCATCTTTTATCGAAGTTCCTGACCATGCTCCGCTAGTTACTGCTGACCAAGTTCCACTTGAATTCCAATTAGTTAATCCTGTAACATCTGGATTATCAATGAATAAAACTGTTGGTTGATAGTATTTTTCGAAATTAGCTTCATAAATAATACCATCATCATTACTTAAGCTTACCTTATATTCAATTTTATCATTTGCCGCGATGCCTGAATCTAAAACTATTTGAATGCTAACATTTTCTTGATCTAGCGCATTCATTCCTGATTTTGTAACAGCTGCTCCCACAGAAGATATATTAGTTGAAATTGGTGTAACCGTTATAGTAAAATCACTTGCTGTTTGTCCAACTCTTTCAATTGCAAAAGTTAAATTTGAGGTTAATGTAGAAATATCGCTTTGAGTTAAATCATGAAGCTTGGCATATTTACCACCGTAATAAGCGTTCATTAAATTAATACGAACCATTCTTTTAGCTATAGGTACAATTTGACTTGGTGCAGGCCAAAATCCACCTTCACTTTGATCATCTGCTCCATTTTCTGGGGTTGTTGCTAAAATATTCATCCCGGATCCAGAAGAACCATTACCGTCAATAGTACCACCGAGCATCCAATCGTCAGCAATTCCATTTGCAGGTGTTAAAACTTGAGCTCCTGAAATATATCTATTGTATCTTGACATATCTTGATGCCAACGAGCCATTTCATCTTCTCTATTTGAAACTTTTGTTGGTATTCCACCATAAGGATGTGGTATTGCATTGGCATATGAATGTTGCCATACAGCTGATTTAAAGTTTCTAGCTAAAATAAAATCTCTCATAATTTGAGATTCAGGCTCTGAAAAAGCCGTTGGGCCTCTATAGGTTGATTGCCTATAATCTCCATTTGAACCACTTGCATCTCCTGCTGAACCCCATAAATAATCAAAATTTCTATTTGGGTCTACTCCATAATTTAATTGATAACTACTATTATTTGTTGCCGTTGGATATCCCCTAAGATTCGTTCGATTCATTCCTCCTCCATTCGGAGCGTATTTTTCATTCCATTTTAAACCGTCTGGATTAACGATAGGAACAAAATACAATTCATTATTATCCACTAAATGTTTTATTGCAGAATCTGTCGAATAATTTTCCAATAAATACCACATAAAGTAAATATTTCCCATTAATGCACTTAACTCTCTGGAATGAATCATGGAAGTGTATAAAATATCAGGTTCATTAGAATCATCGGTATCTGGATTATCAGATATCTTCACATAATATACTGTTTGACCAGCCCAACTACCTGAACCAGTGAATCCATAAGTTTTTTGATTAGATGGAGAAGCATCAGTCTTAACCGTTATTAAATTGGGGTATGCAGCTCTCATTGCATCCAATTGGGCTTCCATTCCACTTACTGTCAAACAACCTCCAAAAGTACTTGGAATATTAAAATTTGTTGGGGTAGCCCAATCAACTTCGTTTTCACCATAATACTGCAAATAACTATCAATCACAGTACTTGAAATTGAATTTGAAATCTTCGAACTAGTTGTAGACTTATTTTTTGACTTATTTCTTGCTTTTTCAGCCTTTAATAAAGCTTTCGCTTTCGGTAAATCCCTTATAGCTCTTTCAGAATAAAATTTTGTTAAATCTTCAATTAATATTTCATACTTCACCCCTTGTTTATGAAGTGCGTCTAGTTCTCTTTTATTCAATTCTAATATCAATTCATCATGATTATGAATTGCTCCACACCTTAAATCAATTCCAGAACTTAATATTTGACTAATATTTGAGTCTGTTGGGTTTTCAATTCTAACTCTTTTGCTAACGGGGTTATTAATGCTTTCCGTTTGAGCAAAAGTGAACATAACATTTAATATGATAAATGCTACTAGTAGTTTAGTTTTCATTTTTATGGGGCTTAGCTTATACTTATTCTATAATTATCTTTTTAGAAATCAAACCATTTGAGGTCATAATTTTCACTATATATACTCCAGTATTAACACTTAAAGGTAATACTAAATTTCTATCTGTATATTTATCCTTAAATCTTGCAACATTTTGACCGAGTATATTATATAGTTCTATTTCCAATAAATTGGTATCCACAATTTTATTTACATGAAGTTCTGACCTCTTATTATCCATAAAGATATTGAAGCCTCTAAATAACTCTATCTCTTCCAAAGTTTTTAATCTTGGTTGGAATGTTAAAGCATATCTATCATTGTATTCTCCCGCCTCTAAATCAACTTCAAAAGGATTATTTGTAATATCATAGGTTTCTCCAGTTAATAGATCTTTTATATATAATGAAGTGTTCTCATCTACATTTTCTAATCTATCAATTTTTATTGAAAAACTTCCACCTTCTTCAGTTACAATTCCAAAAGGAACTTCCATCGATTTACTCCAATTATTAGTTCCTTGTATTACGTGCTTTTCATCTTCAATAACCCAATACATATCATCATTTAACATATCGTAAACAGCTCCATCAAATCCCCAATCTATAGCTTCTGTTGCTCTTTCATCAATGGTTAAAAGCAATTCTCGATGCCCTCGTCCTTTTACATCAAATCCAATTCTAAATTTAGGTCTTAAATCTGCACTTACTTCAGTCACAGATTTCTTCTTTTTAATTCTACCTGTTCTCATAAAAATTGAATTGGTAACATCTTCTTTTTGGAATGCTCTTTGACCATTATTAAACACCACATTCTTAGACCCTACACCTAAACCTTGAATTGTAAATCCTTGTCCAATTGGAATAAAACGACCTGGTAATTTAGTTCCAGGACCAGCTGTTAAATCTGTTATAGGATGTGGCACAGCTACAGAACCCGAAAAATTATAACTTGCATAACCTGCCTGATATCCCTTTAAGTTATGTGTGTCACCCCCGTAATGTTCCCAAAAATATAATGTTCCCTCTATATTCCCAGCATTATCAATTAAAAACTGATCTGCATCAAGTGCCGAAGGGTAAGGGTTTCCAACTAAGTAATCATTATCTCCAGTAATTGAAAGTGTTATATCTCCATTATTTGGAACACCTTTAAAAACATAATTTTGATCACTTGGAGAACCGGTCCCTTTCATTAAAAATCCTTCACCTGCTTTTAAATTAGTAGTACTTCCTACCTGTTCCCATTGGCTATAATCATCATTCAATCTATTTCTAAATGCATAAATCCAGAAGTTTGCAATTTGAATAGGGTTTGTAGCATTATTCCCATCATATCCACCAACAAAATTAATGTCAACTCCACCATTTGTACCATCCTTTAAAACATCTACAACCTTAAATGTTGAATTTACAGCTGTTGAACTTACTGGTGAAGACCAATCGTTATACCGATATTTATTTCCTTCTCCTTGTTGGTCTCTTTCTAAACGACCAGAAGCTCCAACAACTAAATCACTTCCAGTTGTTTGAATTAATTGAGATTCACCTTCTAAATCTATAGTTCCATCTAATTTTAAATAATGACTAACATTTAATCCGTTTCCAGTAACGGCGCTTGTTGAACCATTTACTTGAAGTTTATTACTATTAACCATTAGACCTAATACCTTTACTTCTCTACCAAAATTTGAATAAGTATCAATAGTTATATCATGATTTGTTTCTACTATATTCCAATCAATCGATGTCGTACCATCAACAATTGACAAACTATTTGGAAGAGATTGAACTGAGTTATTTAACCAAGTTCCTGCGCTATTCCAACTTCCATTTGATTGCGATTTATAAGGTAATGGAGCGGTTTGTCTATCCACTGTATTTAAATTTCTCAATGCTCCCTGATTTAGATTACCCGACATATCATTTGTATTTGTATATGTGTAAACAGACATTGGATAATAACCTTTTAGATTACTATAAGGAATTATCTCTATTTCATTTTTAGTAATTGTATTTGGAATTACGGTACCATTAGTGAAATTAGAATTATCTACAATCTCCTGATTCATTATATATCGTAACTGGTTTTCTGAAAGAGCAACATCCCAAATTCGTACTTCATCAATATTCCCCTTAAAAAATGCTTCAGGAGCATTTTTTCCTGCAGCCGCAATAAAAAATGATTGGGTAGTAGCTGAAGGATTTGACAATGAGGAAACTGTTTTATCTAAAACACCATCAATATATAATTTGGCTGTACCACTATTATAAATTACAGCTACCTGATGCCAAGTATTTTCAGGAATACTTGTATTAGAAGTTATATTTTGAGCCCCCGAAATACCCCAAGACATTTCAACCTTACCTGAATTGTTTATTTTGAAATCATATCCTTCAGAATATCCAACATTTCTTTTTGATAAAATTGATTTGTTCAACGACCCTGATACTCTTTTAATCCATGAAGAAATTGTGAATTCTGAACCACTTAAATCTAAAGCATCCTCCATATCAATATAATCAGCTGAACCATTAAAATATATAGATCGTTCTACAACTGTTTCTGGAGCATAACCAAAGGTGATGTATTTTGTTCCGTCAAAGTCATATTCAGTATATAAATTTCCATTTGATTCTGTCATTATCCTATAGTCAGAAGTCGGAGTAAAGACACCGTTATCAGAAATAAACATTAAATAACTTCCCGGAGGAGTAATATTTCTTACAGCATCTTTTCTCAATCCAATTTTTACCTTTGGAATATCACCTCCATTCTCTACAACTTTCCACACCCTTTGCATACCTGTAAAATGTACGTCTGTACTTAAAGCCGGAGATATTCCTGAACTCATGTTTACATCAATTGTTGATGTTGCAAAGTTTAAATCTATTCCATTATTTCCCCATACTAAAAATTGCTTGTTACCAAGGTTATTAGCTGAGTTTATAGATATATTTTCACTATTTGTATCATATATATCTGTTAAACCCATGGTTAACACACCTTGTGTAGGTCCACTACCATCAGAGGCATCATTTACACTTTTAGATTGCTTTTGATTTAATTCAGAAGCATCATCACGACCAATTCCAGCTACGTCAAAATTATACCCATCATTAACTGATTGGTCCCAAATAACTGAACCATCTGAATCCACATAATCTTGTGAAGTACCGTTAGTTCCTAAAGTAATACCATATTTAATTCCTAAATAAGACTGTATTCTATTGCGATCTTGAGTTAAATTTCCACTACTTTTTGTTGAAGAATAAGTAATAATTTCCGCAATTCTACCATCAAAACTACCGTTCCAATATTGACTTCTACCTAACCAATAGCGTGTATTAGTTATAGTAGCGAAATCACCACTATCATTTGTTGAAGTCCCTACTTGATTAGCATTTAAATACAGCTCCATATTATCATTTGAGCTATTATGCCTAACATTTATAATACTAATTTGATTGTAATTATTTGAACCACTTGCATCTCCTCTTCCAAAACCAGTATAAGTTCCCGAACTAGGAGGAGATTCCTGTGAAGTTCCAATACAATATGTAAAATATTCTCCTGATAATCTTTGAGTAAAAGAACCATACCCAAAACCAGTTACATCCTCTTGATAGGTTTCCCCTGTTGGATCTTTACTTGTAAAAGTATCCAAGGGTAACATTGAATTAGTTATAGTTGGATCAGGTATTATAACAACAAACATATCGTTACTATTAAACCCTCCTGTACCTTTTAACTCATCTCTAGAAGTTAAATATGTCATATCTGACGATGCAGTTGTATTGTCATTTTCAAAATCAACTACTGGGTTGAAGTTAATATTTCTAGCGGTACTATTTCTATAGGTAGGCTCTTGGCCAGAAGTTACAACTTCGGCATCATTTCCTTTTCCATTATCTACCCATTTACTTAAATTTGAACCATCAGCCGCAACTGATGTCCCATCAACCTTATCTGCCTTTAACCATAAATCCAAATCAGAAATTACACCTCCTGGACCATTTGTTGGGTTTGCATAAGTAGTTCCTTTTATACTAATATCATCAATAAAAATTATATCGTTATCATCACTAGCATCACATCTTACTCTAAACCTAGCTTCAGTAGCCACTGGAAAAGTATGGTCTGTTTTAAAAATTGTAGATGTTTTACTATAAAATATAGTTAATGTTGTATTTTCAAAATCGCATTCTTTATCTGCCACCTGACCACTTTTAAAAGTATCAATAATGGTCCATGTTGATCCATCATCACTACTATATTCAATAAAAAAGTCTTCATTATCTTCCATACTATAAGCTGAAAAGAAAAATTTAAAATCTACCTTATCATAAGCATTTAAACTCATTACTGGTGAACAAAATGATGACGATTCTCCTGAGTTATCTCTAATTTGTAAACTATAATTATTTGAATAAGACCAAGTAGTATTATTAACTCTTTCAGCGTCACTTCCACCAGTATTCCAACCATTAGTTCCAGATTCAAAATCCTGAGTATATGGCAAAGTAATAACTGTATTACTACAAACAGGAACAGTACCTTGACCTGTTATGCTAAAATTGTATGGGTTTTCATTACTATCATTATTTGCTATTGATATTGTAGCATTTTTAGTACCGGCTGAAGTAGGATCAAATGTTATGGTAAATGTTGTACTTCCAGATGAAGCAATAGGTGTGGTAGGATTAGAAGTCAACGTAAATTCTGAAGTATCTCCAGCAATAACAACATAAGGACTTGGATTATCTAAGGTTAAATCTACAGCCCCAGTATTTTGAATAGTAAATGTATGAGCTACCGATCCTGAGGTTACCAATGCTGTTCCAAAATCGGTATCATCAGTACTTGAAGGTGTTGCATCTCCATCTAGTATATCATTGCCATTCCCTACAATATTTATTTCAGGTTGAGGAGCTGATGTTTGTATATTTATAGTATAATCTTCTACCTCTCCATAACTAAAACTTTCACAAGATGTTGAATTTGCATCATATTTCATCGAAACTCGCATTCTTGTATTACCCACCACTGCACTTCCAGGAATTGAAAAGGATCCCGAAACAGAAAGTGCATTTGTTCTTGATTGGGTATAAACATTTTCACCAGAATCTGTAAAATCTCCATCATTATTATAATCAATCCAAACATTATAACCTTCTCTATATCTACTACCTGTCCAAGTAGGAGTAATTGTTATTGAATAAATCGAACCAATAGTTAAATCTGTTGAAATTGATGTGAAGTCTGAATACCCCGTACTTGTTGTTCCAACACCCGAAGAATTATCAATTGTATTTAATTGAACTCTTCCAATATATTCGTCATTTGTACTATTTCCATTAGAGGCACAATACCCAGTTGCAACTATGGCTATCCTTGGTGAAGAAGTACAGCCTCCACTTGTTGCATCCACATAATATGTTGTTGTTGAAGATATTGTAGGTGTTGTAAAACTTGTTCCTGTACCTAGAGAACTTCCTCCAGTTAAATTAGCATACCAATTAATTGTACCAGCAGATGCGGTAGCTCCTAAAATAGCAGTTCCTGTTCCTGTTACAGAACCAGGTGAGGTACTTGTAATTGTTGGTGCTGTTCCTGCACTAATGGTGATTGTTTTAGATTCGATATTTGTAAAGTTACCATCAGTAACACTTAATGACACCAAATAATTCCCGTTAGTAGCTGGAGTAAATGATGTAGCTGTTGTTGTTGCAGTATTATTAGCCAAAGTACCTGTACTGTTTGAAATTGCCACATCAACTGAACTTGGATCTGTAACAGTCCACTCATAACTAACATTCGTAACTGCCCCACCAAACATTCCTAATAAATTAATATCTTGACCTCCACAACTAACATAAGGACTTGTTGCTGGACTTGTTATAATTGAGTTTATTGTTCCTCCACCAGCAACAACCTCTCCAAAGGTTAGTACAGTGCTTCCACCACCTCTACAAACAGCCGTAAGCTCTCCTCCAATATAAATCTCAGTATTATTAGAACAACGACCTATAATATCACCTCCATTATCAATTTGAATTACCGAGTTTGTTGGTAAATAAAGTTCTGTTTTTTGATGTAAAAAGCCCAAATCTCCTCCATTTAAATATAATAATGGCGTGTTTAAAGTTATTTGTAAATTTCTTGTCCAACCAACATTTAATCGACCATTAACTATTACATCTCCCATTGTAGAAGAAGTAAAATCGGTTCTAATATAAATTGTATGCCCAGTTAAAATTGTTACCTCATAGGCTCCTGCATTTTGACCTGGATAAGATGTTGCTGCTACCCATGAAGTTCCATTATAGGTTTGCCAAGATCCATTGGATTGCCAGTCTCCTGCTACTATAGCTGATCTAAAATCTCCATTGGTTTGGGCAAAATTTGCTTGAATAAACAATATGTTTATAAAAACAAAAAGAGCTATTTTATAATTTCCTATAGAAGTGTTTGCCTTTAATTTTAAATTACTTGTGGTTAAATTATAAAAGAAACAAATTGGTTTCTGTAAAAATTGTAGCATTGATTTAGTAGTAAGGGGTTAAACAAATTTAATTTTGATGGCTTTTGTTTTTTTACTTTAAATAATCTAATCGAATAAAAAACTTAAGCTGAGAAACATTAAAAATAAACTTCTTCGTTATTAATAAATTTTCAATCATATTAATATATTTTCTAATCCTAGAAATAAAACCTGAAAAATTAGATATAGTATATGATTTAAGGAGAGATAAACTAAAACTTGACAGTCTTATTTTAATAGTTTGGGGGTTAATGATTTGCATATCAATATAATTGGGTTCGACAAATCTATACTATATTTTTTATGAAAACAACTTTTCTAAAACCCATTAAATAAAATGATTGTTTTATCATATTAACGGAATTATCTAATCAATAAATGGTATGTTTTTTAATGATAATTCGTTCATTTAATCAATAATTAAGTAATATTTCATAATAAAAAAAGATGATTTTACCTCAATTAAAGCATTAAAATTCCTAGTTCAAAAAAATTCAGTTTGCCAACAAAATTACCTATTAGTAGATTCATCTTATTATCTCTTGTTTAAATTTTATAAACTTACTAAAACTGCTAAAGATAAATTTCTTCCTGAAGCACTTATTGAAGAAGCAAATTCTTTGTAATGGGTATCTAAAATATTATCTAATGAGGTGTAAAAAGTAATCTTTGAATTTAATTTATAATTTGCATTAAAATTAAAAGTGCTCCAACTAGGGTTTCCATAATAACTATCTGTAGCTAAATTATAAGGAGTTTGTTCAATATTATCAATTCCTTCAATTAAATTATAGTTCTTCAATTGTTTCCTTCCATTAAACTTCCAGTTAACACCAAGCTGAAAACGTTCCTTTTCAAATCCAATTTCTCCAAATCCAAATATTGGTGGAATTGAAGACAATGGTAATTTGGTATCATAGGCCTTTCCTTTAGTATAAGTTAAAGATCCTTTTGTATACCAAAAATGATTTAAATTTCCTTTAAAACTAAAGGTACTTCCAACGATATAGGCTTGATCTTTATTTACGTTTGCTATAATATCTCCTTCTTCGCCATCATACATAATTGTAGGGGAATTATTAATTTCAAAATAATCGCGAGTGATATAGTTATCTAACAAAGTATAATAAACGTTTAGCCCTGTTTGAAACTTTTTATTATTAAAATATTTTAAAATACTCGTTTCAATACTATATGCATATTCAGGTTTTAAATTGATATTCGGAACTGTAACTTTTCCAGATTTTTCTCTAATTTTTCCAATATCATCAATGTTTGGAGATCTAAATCCTGAAGCAATAACCGTATTTAATTGCCAATTAACTGATGGTTTATAAACGTATCCTACCGTGGCAGTAACGGCTGAATTATTTAAAGAAATATCGAAACTTGGTAGCGATATAAATGAATCATCAATCCATTTAGCATTTAAATCAGTATTCACAAACCTTATACCAGTATTTAAGGTTGATTTTTTATTAATATCTTGTCTGTAATTCACATAAGAAGCCAAACTTGAATACGAACTTCCACCATCAGGATATCTAGACTGAACTTTAAAATCTTCTATTAATCCTGTAATTTTATTTCCATCAACTTTAAGAGTTTTCCCAATAGGACTTGAATCTACTTCATTATGCGTTAACTCAAAACCATATGACATAATTCTATCGCTTGATTTTGTAATTGGTACAAAAAAATCACTATTCAAGCTAAATACATCAACATTTTCTTTACGATAAGACCTTTCTAAACTAGAAAATTTTCTTTGTATTCTAGATTCTTTAATATTTTGATATGCTGCTGTTATTGTTCCATTTTTTAACCATTTTTTGTCAGGGTTAATTTTCAATTGCGAAGAAATTAGCAATCTCTTTTGTGGTCCATAATACCATTCAGCATATTTTAATTCATCGTCAGAATAAGTGCTTAATTTATCAAACCTATCAATATTTGAAGATTGTGAATATTGAGCATTAAAAATCAAATCACTTTTTTGAGATAAAGGTATTACCACTTTCTGAAGAACATCCGTTTGGCTATAACCAGTATTTTTTTGAATTAGAAAATCATTATTTTCAACAGAATTAGCATTGTAATATGTACTTGAATTATTCGAATACTCAAATACTTTTCCCCAATCATCAAACCCGTGAGTTCGGTTTTTACCCATTTTCAAATCTCCAAAATCACTATGAGATATACTTGTATATGATGCCCAATTTTTATTTCGGAGCTCAATATTTCCTTCTACCGAAAACTCATTGTTAATTGAACTATATCTACTATAAAAAGAAGAATTTACCTCTTCTTGAAAACTTATTTTTGGTGTTTTGGTATAATAATGAATTACTCCTCCAAGAGCATCTGAACCATAAATAACAGAAGATGGTCCAAAAATAACTTCAGTTCTATCCAGCACATTTGGAGATATAGTTATTGAACTTTGTAAATGTCCTGACCTATAAATTGCATTATTCATTCTAACACCATCAACAACTAATAATATTCTATTAGCTTCCATTCCTCGTAAAACCGGACTTCCCCCACCAAATTGAGATTTTTGAACTTTAATCCCTGGGATATTCGATAATAAATCTGCTGTTGTTTGAGGAGCAATTTTTTTAATTTCTTCTTTGGAGGTAATTTCTAGTTGTTCTGCAATTCTTCGTCTACTTTCTTTTCCCTTTGAAGCCGAAAGTATAATTTCATCCAATTGTTCTGCTTTTTTCGATAAATAAACTACAAATTCAATAACTGAAAGCTCCCTTTTTAAAATTTCATATTCTACATATGATAAATGGTTAAAAGAAATAATATCAGACTTATTAAATCCTGACAAATCAGCTATTCCCAATTTATCAGTATAAACTATGTTATTATTAAACTCATTATAAATTGTAACATTTTCAATTGGAAAATTAGAACCTCTTTCAAGTACTCTAACTTTTTGTGCGCTTACTGAAATGGTGATAAAAAAAAGAAATATTATAGATAAAATTCTCATAACTAACTAAATACAGACTTTAAAACGTCTAATGATTTTGGTTTTCTAAAGCCACTCAAATGTAACTCAAAATATTGAATTAAAACAGACAATACAGCTTGTCTATTAGCAGCACTAAAATTTATTGTGTGTAGCACATCAAAATTTATGCCTAAAAGTTTTTTAAACTGAACTAAATTTTCACCTGAAACCGAATTCAATTTATTCTCATTTGTAAAAATTCCTTCCTGCAAGTCAAAATACAAATTATCCAATGAATTTGTTTCTGGATAAAACCCTAAATACTTGGTTAAATTCAATAAAAACAACAAATGGAAATTAGAAATATTAGTATGGGTATCCATCCATAAAAAAGAAGCTTCCAAGTATTTATATAATTGTATATTTTGCTCTTCTTCTCGAATTGAATAATATAAAATTTCAGATAAAAATAATGCTATAGTTTGCTTTTTAATATCTGAATAGATAGATGAATAAAAAAATTCAACTTCTACGTCCTTAATCGAATTTAAATTGCCTTTATTATTATGATTCGCTGTTAATACCAACTGCATTAAAGGCTGAAAATAAGCTGACTTCAACTTAGATTTCTTTGCTTTTAGTACCCCCCTAAGCATATATGTTTTTATACCACATTTTTGAGTATAGCAAGTTGCTATTAAACTGGTATCTCCGTATTTTAGAGTATGAATTACAATTGCAGGTGTTGTTTCTACCATGTTTAATTGATAATAGCAATTTTAGCTACTGCTGTTTCCAGAGAATCATTAGCCGTAAGCAACACTATATAAACACCAGATGCTACTTTACGACCTGCTAAATTTGTTTTATTCCAAACTACTTTCCCTCCAAACAACTCTTTTCCTTCCTTTATATTGGTCTCATAAACCAAATTTCCAGCGACATCTAATATTTTCATATTAGTACCATATGGTAAGTGAGTGCCGTTTCTGCCATCAATGGTAATAGATTCATTATTATTTGTTGATGGATTTGGATAAGCATAAACTTCTGGTAAGTGCTCTCCAAATGATGAAACATTACTATTAAAAGCAACTATACCTTTATCGGTAGCAATATAAACTTTACCCGTATTATCATCAATAGCAATTTTTAATATATTGTTTGACGGAAGTGGTGAATTACTTTTACTGAAATGATTTAGAGTTTTAGTTCCGTTAGAATTGGTTTGAAAAACTCCACTAAGTTCAGTTCCAAACCATTTATTATCAGCTCCATCTATTGCTATTGAATTCACTGGCTGATCTCCTAATAATTTCTTAGGAATTCCATCATCTAAAACAATGATTGGCTCAGTATCAATACTGTTATTATTGAAAATATTTGCTCCGTTATTTAATACTACCAAGCCTTTTTTTGTTCCTATCCAAATTCTATTTCTACTATCTGACTTTACAGTTCTAACATTCAAATCGGGCAGTGAGCCTTTCGATTTTTCAGAAGTTAATGACCTTTTCTTATCACCATTTTCATTAAAAACCAATAATCCATTTCTTCTCGATCCAATCCATACATTATTTGTCTTATCAATTATTAATTCACTTAAACCTAAAGCTGAATTTGTAATTGTTGAACTCATATCAAAACTCGACCAATTCCCTTCAACACTATATTTTTTTATACGCTCATCAACCCATGCATTTGCAATCCATAAATTCCCCGCTCCATCAAAGGCCGCACCGTTTATTCTAATACTTACATAATTTGGATTTGGGTAAGGAAGTTTTTCCAAACCGCTATTTAAATGGTTCCAAGTGTTTTTTATTTCATCATTTTCAATTACATGCATTCCTCCGCCCCATGAACTTATATAAACTTTATTTTCATGTATTGGATCAATTGTAACATTTACTAAATCCCTTAAGATTCCGGAATTATAAGGTGTATTTATCCAATTCTCACCATTAAAATGACTGAAACCATTTCTTCTTCCTAGCGGTTTAAATGTACTAGAATATCCACCATAAACTACCCATAAATTATTATTATTTACATCAAGAGAAAAAGGTAAATTTGAAATAGGTCCCTGTGGGTGAATTTCAATAAAGCCTGAAATTGTATTTGGATTACTTAGCAATATACCAAACTCTTGTGATCCTAAAAACAAAAGGCTATCATCAAATAC